>JAESFZ010000142.1_pt1 | contig 132643 bp, 115 predicted proteins | sample 9269561 | NCBI WGS metagenome assembly JAESFZ01 (sample SAMN14515552, study PRJNA621657) | algae metagenome | isolation source: Tildeniella nuda ZEHNDER 1965/U140 and co-occurring heterotrophs from wet... | place: Switzerland: Stansstaad, Zurih | collected 1965-01-01 | reverse complement strand
CGCTCGTTCTCCTTGGGGATCAGCACGGTCTTGAGACCGCCGCGCAGCGCCGCCAGGAGCTTCTCCTTGAGGCCGCCGATCGGCATGACCCGCCCGCGCAGGCTGATCTCGCCGGTCATCGCAACTTCCTTGCGCACCGGAATACCGGTCAGCGCCGACACGATCGAGGTGACCATGCCCACGCCGGCGGACGGACCGTCCTTCGGCGTCGCGCCCTCGGGCACGTGGATGTGGATGTCGCGCTTCTCGAAGATGCTCGACTTGATGCCGAACACGTGGGCACGCGACCGGACATAGGCGTTTGCCGCCTGCACCGATTCCTGCATCACGTCGCCAAGCTTGCCGGTGACCGACATGCGGCCCCGTCCCGGAACCAGCACGGCCTCGATCTGCAGCAGTTCGCCGCCGACCTCGGTCCACGCCAGGCCCGTCGTGATGCCGACCAGATCCTCGAGCTCGGCCTCGCCGAAGCGGAAGCGCCGGACGCCGGCATACTTGTCCAGGTTCTTGCGGCCGATCTTCACCTTGGAAGCCCCCTTCATGAGGATTTCCTTGGTGGCCTTGCGGGCAAGGTTGGCGATCTCGCGTTCCAGGTTACGGACGCCCGCCTCGCGCGTGTAGTAGCGCACGAGGTCGCGCACCGCGTCGTCGTGGATCTCGATCTCGTTGGCCTTGAGGCCGTTCGCCTCGACCTGCTTGGGGATCAGGTGCTTGCGCGTGATCGCGACCTTCTCGTCCTCGGTGTAACCGGCGAGACGGATGATCTCCATGCGGTCCAGCAGCGGCTGCGCCATGCGCAGCGAGTTGGCCGTGGTGATGAACATCACGTTCGACAGGTCGTAGTCGATTTCGAGATAGTGGTCGTTGAACGTCGTGTTCTGCTCGGGGTCGAGGACTTCGAGCAGCGCCGAAGACGGGTCGCCGCGGAAATCCGCGCCGAGCTTGTCGATCTCGTCGAGCAGGAACAGCGGGTTCGAGGACTTCGCCTTCTTCATCGACTGGATGACCTTGCCCGGCAGCGAGCCGATATAGGTCCGGCGATGGCCCCGGATCTCGGCCTCGTCGCGCACGCCGCCCAGCGACATGCGCACGAAGTTGCGCCCCGTGGCCTTGGCGATCGACTTACCGAGCGATGTCTTGCCGACGCCCGGCGGGCCGACCAGGCAGAGGATCGGGCCTTTCATCTTGTCGACGCGCTGCTGGACCGCGAGATACTCGAGGATGCGTTCCTTGACCTTCTCGAGGCCGTGATGATCGGCGTTGAGAATGTCTTCGGCGTACTTCAGGTCCTTGATGATCTTCGTGGGCTTGCGCCACGGAATCGACAGCAGCCAGTCGAGGTAGTTGCGCACCACCGTCGCCTCGGCCGACATCGGGCTCATCGTCCGGAGCTTCTTCAGCTCGGCGTTGGCCTTCTCCTTCGCCTCCTTGCTGAGGCGAGTCTTCTTGATGCGCTTCTCCAGCTCGGAAATCTCGTCGCGACCGTCCTCGGTCTCGCCAAGCTCCTTCTGGATCGCCTTCATCTGCTCGTTGAGATAGTACTCGCGCTGCGTCTTCTCCATCTGACGCTTCACGCGATTGCGGATCTTCTTCTCGACCTGCAGGACGCCGATCTCGCCTTCCATCAGGCCGAGGATCCGCTCCAGCCGCTTCGACACCGAGTCGAGTTCGAGCAGCTGCTGCTTCTCGGCGACCTTCAGGGCGAGATGCGCGGAGATCGTGTCGGCGAGCTTGGCGGGGTCCTCGATCTTGTTGATCGAGACCACGACTTCCGGCGGCACCTTCTTGTTCAGCTTCACGTAGTTCTCGAATTCCGAGACCACGGTGCGCGCAGCCGCCTGAATCTCGGCGCCGTCGCCGGTCGACTCTTCCATGTCGACGGCCTGCGCCTCGAAGAAGTCCGGACGGTCGTTGTAGCCGGTGATCTTCACGCGGCGGCCGCCCTCGACCAGCACCTTCACGGTGTCGTCGGGAAGCTTCAGGAGCTGCAGCACCGTGCCGAGCGTTCCGATCGTGTAGATGTCATCGGGGCCGGGATCGTCCTGGCTGGCGTTCTTCTGGGCGATCAGCAGGATCTGCTTGTCGTCCTTCATGACCTCTTCAAGGGCCTTCACGCTCTTTTCACGGCCGACGAAGAGGGGAACGATCATGCCGGGGAACACGACGATGTCGCGCAGCGGCAGGACGGGGTAGACGGTTCCTTGAGTGGGGGCGTTCATGATGCCTCGCAACGTACGCTGTTAGAGCTACCCGCGCCTGAGCCGGGGATCCCCTGCGGGCGATCCTCGGCACGCGAACGCGCGCACTCGATGTCAGAGATTGGCCTGAACAGAGGGTTGTTCAAGGCCCGTCGGGAAGACCGCCGGCGACGGTTGTCGCCGACGCAGCAAAACTCAGGCCGGCGCAGCGGCAACGCCTTCTTTGCGCTCACCATGCACGTACAGCGGCTGGGCGCGACCCTCGATGACTTCCCGGTTGATCACCACTTCCTCGACCCCGTCGAGCGACGGCAGGTCGTACATGGTGTCCAGCAGGACGGTCTCCATGATGGACCGAAGCCCGCGGGCGCCGGTCTTGCGCTGGATCGCCTTCTGGGAGACCGCGCGCAGGGCATCGTCGGAGAACTTGAGCTTCACGTTCTCCATGTCGAAGAGACGCTGGTACTGCTTGAGCAGCGCGTTCTTCGGGCGCGTCAGGATCTCGATCAGCGCGACCTCGTCGAGATCGTCGAGCGTGGCGACGACCGGCAGGCGGCCGACGAACTCGGGGATCAGCCCGTAGCGCAGCAGGTCCTCGGGCTCGAGGTCCTTGAGGATTTCGCCGGTACGGCGATCCTCGGGCCCGCGCACTTCAGCGCCAAAGCCGATCGACGTGCCCTGGCGGCGCATCGAGATGATCTTGTCGAGGCCCGCGAAGGCGCCACCGCAGATGAACAGGATGTTCGTCGTGTCGACCTGCAGGAACTCCTGCTGCGGATGCTTGCGCCCGCCCTGCGGCGGCACGGAGGCGACGGTGCCTTCCATGATCTTCAACAGCGCCTGCTGCACCCCCTCACCCGATACGTCGCGCGTGATCGAGGGGTTGTCGGACTTGCGGCTGATCTTGTCGACCTCGTCGATGTAGACGATGCCGCGCTGGGCACGCTCGACGTTGTAGTCGGCAGCCTGCAGCAGCTTGAGGATGATGTTCTCGACGTCCTCGCCGACGTAACCAGCTTCGGTCAGCGTCGTGGCGTCGGCCATCGTGAACGGCACGTCCAGCATGCGGGCCAGCGTCTGGGCCAGCAGGGTCTTGCCGCAGCCCGTTGGGCCGATCAGCATGATGTTGGACTTGGCGATCTCGACTTCGTTGGCCTTCCCGCCATGGCTCAACCGCTTGTAGTGGTTGTGCACGGCGACGGCGAGGATGCGCTTCGCCCGGTCCTGGCCGATGACGTAGTCATCGAGGATCTGGCGAATCTCCTTGGGAGACGGCACCCCGTCCTTGGATTTGACCAGGGTGGTCTTGCTCTCTTCCCTGATGATGTCCATGCAGAGTTCGACGCATTCATCGCAGATGAATACGGTCGGACCGGCAATGAGCTTGCGGACTTCATGCTGGCTCTTGCCGCAGAAGCTGCAATACAGGGTGTTGCGGGAATCACCCCCGGACTTGGCGGCTGGCATGTCTGTAACGCACCTCCGCTTGGGGGGCCCTACGACCTGCGGGCCCGCACACAAGCCTATGTTAAACGTGCCGCCCGGACGGCGACAACATCAAAATATGGTGTGCCGCCGTGCGAACAGGAAACAATTGGTCGCTTTTGCCGACTAGGAGGCAGCAGCCTGGATGATGGTCGGGGTCGGCCGCTTCTCGAGCACATCGTCGATAAGGCCGAATTCCTTGGCTTCCTGGGGTGCGAAGAACTTGTCGCGCTCCATGGCCTGCTCGATCACCTCGATCGGCTTGCCGGTATGTTCGACGTACATCTGGTTCAGCCGCGAACGGGTCGCGAGGATTTCCCGCGCGTGGATCTCGATGTCCGTTGCCTGGCCCTGGGCGCCGCCCGACGGCTGGTGGATCATGATCCGGGCGTTCGGGAGCGCGAAGCGCTTGCCCTTCTCGCCCGCCGTCAGCAGCAGCGAGCCCATCGACGCGGCCTGACCATAGACCAGCGTCGAGATGTGCGGCCGGATGTAACGCATGGTGTCGTAGATCGCCATGCCGGACGTCACCACGCCACCGGGCGAGTTGATGTAGAACGAGATGTCCTTCGTCGGGTTCTCGGCTTCGAGATAAAGCAGCTGGGCGCAGATCACGCCCGCCACGTGATCCTCGACCGGACCGTTGAGGAAGACGATCCGTTCCTTCAGCAGCCTCGACCAGATGTCGTAGCCGCGTTCGCCGCGCGCCGATTGCTCGACCACCATCGGGACGTAGTAGTTGTTATGAACTTCCAGCGGATCGCGGTCGCGAATCATCGCGGTGGCCCCCTTGAGTAACGTTGCTTCAGAAAGTGGCAGTGCCGGTGGTCCTCTTCAAGGCCACCGGCTCAAGATCAGCCCGCCGCCTTTTCCGCGCCCTCTTCTTCCTGCTCGGCCTCACGGGCGACCTTGAGCAGTTCCTCCGGGGTAACCGACTTCTCGGTGACCTTGGCCAGTTCCAGGATGAAGTCGACCGTCTTCTCTTCGAAGATCGGCGCCCGGAGCTGGTCCTTCATCTCGGCGTTCTTGCTGTAGAACTCGAGCACCTGGCGTTCCTGGCCCTGGTAGCGCATGGCTTCGCGCATGACCGCCTGGTTGAGTTCCTCCGGCGTGACGTCGATGTTGTTGGAGCGGCCGACATCGGCCAGCAACAGGCCGAGGCGAACGCGGCGCTCGGCGATGTCGCGATACTCCTTGCGCATCTTCTCTTCGTCGTCCTCGACCTTCTGGCCGTTCTTCTTCGCTTCTTCGATGCGCTGCCAGATGGCGTTGAACTCGCCTTCGACGAGCCCGTCCGGCACGGCAAACTTCTGGGTGTCGGCCAGCTTGTCGAGGAGCTGACGCTTGATCATCCCGCGCGAAATCTGCGTGTAATCCTGGCCGATCCGCTCGCCCACCGCCTTGCGCATGGCTTCGAGGTTCTCGAAGTTGTTCTTCTTCGCAAGCTCGTCGTCGACCGGCTTGTCGACGAATTCCAGCACTTCCTTGATCGTGCACTTGAAGACCGCATCCTTGCCGGCGAGTTCGGGCGCGCCGTACTCGGCCGGGAAAGTCACCTTCACGTCGACCGGCTTGGCCACCTCGGCGCCGATCAGCTGGTCCTCGAAGCCCGGAATGAACGAGCCCGACCCCAGCTCCAGCACATAGTCCTGCGCCGCGCCGCCGGGGAACTCCACGCCGTCGACCGAGCCGACGAAGTCGACCTTGATGGCATCGCCCTTCTGCGCCGGACGCGGCGGATCGACAGGCTTCTGCTCGCGGTTGGCCTTGCCGATGCGCTCCAGCGCCTCGTCGATGTCCTTCTCAGGCACTTCGGCCTTGAGACGCTCGAGCTCGATGCCCGAGAAGTCGAGCTTGCCGATCTCCGGCAGCACTTCAACCACGACCTCGAACTCGACGTCCTTGCCCTCTTCGAGCTGCTTCAGGTCGACGCGCGGCTGCAGCGCGGGCCTCAGGCCGCGATCCTCGATCGCCTTTGCGGTGCTGGTGTTGACGGCCGCCTCGACGGCTTCGCCGAACAGCGCCTGGCCGTACTGCTTTTTGAGCAGGCCGACGGGCACCTTGCCCGGGCGGAAGCCCGGCAGCGCCGCGGTCTTGGCCATTTCGGCGAGGCGCTCGTCGATCTTCGCCGTGAGGTCGCCGACGGGGACGACGATCTTGAACTGGTGCTTCAGGCCTTCGGCCGAGAGTTCCGTAACTTGCATTGTCTCACTTCCATTTCCTGGTGCGGGCGGAGGGACTTGAACCCCCACGCCTTGCGGCACGAGAACCTAAATCTCGCGTGTCTACCAATTCCACCACGCCCGCCCGAAGCCTGCCCAAACGACGTCCTGAGCCATCGGGGCGTGCCGCGAAGGCCGAATCGCGGGCCTCTTAGCCCGACCCCGCGGAACGGTCAATTAAAGGACGACAACGACTGCAGAGCATGCGGCAGGAGCGCCGGCAAATCCTCGGCGATCAGTCCCGGGCGACCGAACAGGTGCGCACATTCGCCATGCAGCCACGCGGCCGCAGCCGCTGCCGCGAAGGGAGTGAGACCCTGCGCCAGCAACCCGCCGATCAATCCGGCGAGCACGTCGCCGGAGCCCGCGGTGGCCAACGCGGGCGATGCATGCGTGTTCACGATCGCGCGGCCGTCGGGCGTGGCGACCACCGTATCGGGCCCCTTCAGCAGGATCGTCGCACCGCTGCGCGCCGCCGCGCGCCTCACCCGCCCGAGCTTGTCGCTCATTCCACCGAGATCGGGAAAGAGCCTGCGGAACTCGCCCTCATGCGGCGTGAGCAACGTCGGCCCCGAGATGCTGCGGAACAGCAGCGCGGGATCCGCGGCGAAGACGGTGATGGCATCGGCATCGAGGACGACCTGTCGCCGTGCCGCCAGCGCGGCAAGCACCGCGTCCCGCGTGCGATCCACGACGCCCGATCCGGGACCGATCAGGAGGGCATTGCGTCGCTCGTCGGCTAGCAGATGCGCGAACATGGCGCCGTCATCGGCCTCGGCCACGAGATTGCCAGGCTCGGCCGCCTGGAAAACCGCCAGCGTCGCGCGCACGGACGCGATCGTGACCAACCCTGCGCCGATGCGCCGGCCGGCCAGGGCCGCGAGACGCGCTGCCCCCGTGGCGTGGGCACCGGCCAGGATCGTGAGATGGCCGCGCGCGTACTTGTGGTCGGCAATGTCGTTCCGCCGCAGCAGATGTGTCCACAGGGCCGGCGCGTTCAGCCAGGCGCGCGGATCGATCGCGGCCACGGCCTGCGCCGGGATACCGATATCCACGATGCTCAGGCGGCCGCAGCGGCGCAATCCCTCGACGGAGTAATGGCCGGGCTTGGCGCGAAAGAACGATACGGTCGCTTCCGCCTCGAAGGCGCGGCCCATGATTTCCCCGGTGTCGCCATGCAGGCCGGTCGGCACGTCCACCGCGACGACGGGCAGCCGCCGATCGGTCACCAGGTCGATGGCCGAGGCGATTTCACCGTCGAGCGGTCGGCTGAGTCCGGCGCCGAAAATGGCGTCGACGATCAGCGGCGCATCGTCGAGCCGGGCGCTCGACCAGGCGTCGATCGCGCCCTGCCACATGCCGGCGGCCCAGGCGGCATCTCCCCTGAGCGCCTCTCTTTCCCCAAAGAGAACGAGGCGCACGGGCCAGCCTGCCGCCCGCAGGTGCCGCGCGGCGACAAACCCGTCGCCACCGTTGTTGCCCGGTCCGCAGAGAACGAGGACGGGACGGCGCGCATGACGCTGCATGGCCGCGACGGCCACCGCCCTTCCCGCCCTTTCCATGAGCTCGCGCCCCGGCACACCGCTTTGGACGGCGAAGGCATCGGCCCGCGCCATCTGTGCGCAGGTCAGAAGAGCGAGTTCGTCCCGGGGAAGAAGGTCGCGAAAGTCAGGCATGGGAGACTTGCAACGTGGGCGATTGGGGCGGCCGACCGGATTTGAACCGGCGACATCCAGAATCACAATCTGGCGCTCTAACCAACTGAGCTACGGCCGCCATCGTGGATCGCTCCCGACGAAGCGGCGCCTTCCTACGCTCCGGCGGCGAGAGCGTCAAGAAACAGGCGGCGTTTCCGGCAGCAGCCGGTCGATGGCCCGGATCCAGACGTCGCAGGCTTCCTCGAAAGACATCGCAAAATGCCCGCGCAGGCGCGCCCAGCTTTCGAAATCGACCAGGGCCTCGAGCGCGAGCACGGTCTGGCGCCGCTCCCGTTCCTCCAGGGTCGAGAGCTCCGGCGCATAGACTTCCTCGAGCCGTCGGATGACCAGCTCGCGGATCAGCCGGATCCGGTTCTTGAGATCGGGCGAATCGCCCTGGTTGGCGTTGAGGGCACGCCACAGCGGCAGCCACTCGTCGCACACCCGGCCCCGCGTCTGGACGTGCAGGCGCACCCTGAACTCGCGGCTTCCGACCATCCGCTCGCTGGCAACCTGGGCCGAGACGCGCATCATGGCATCGTCGGTCGCCGCGACGCGCAGGGCATGCAGGTCGGGGAACCGTTCGAAAATCGATCGCACCGAGTAGCCGGCGCGCTGGGCAATCGCCACGGCGGTGGGAATCTGCGGGCTTTCGCGCAAGAGCGACAGATAGGCTTCGATGATCAACTGGCGGGTTCGCGCACTGCGCAGCCGGCGGCCGTCGGCACGCTCCTGCCCGGAGGGTGCGGCGGCCTCGGCCCCGCCCCGCGCCGTCACGGCACCGCGCATGGGTCCTTCGGCAATAGCCGTCCAATCGTCTGGATCCATACGAGACAGGCCTCATCGAAGGACAGTCCAAAGAACTCGCGCATGCGCGCCCAGCTCTCGACGTCGGTGAGCGCCTCGAGTGCAATCAGCATCTGCTGCTGCTCCTCCAACGGCAGCAAGGCCAGTTCCGGTGCGAACATCATCTCCATCCGCGACGTTACGCGGTCGCGGGCCATCCGTATGCGTGCCTTGATTTCAGGCGAATCGCCCTGGTTGACGATCAACGAGCGCCAAAGGGGCAGCCATTGCTCGCATGTTGCCCCTCGCGTCCGCACATGGAAGGCAATCCGGGTCGTGCGGTCGCCGTCGGCGCCCCGCGGTGGCCCCAGGGCGGAGATCTGCGCCAGCGAATAATCGATCGCAGCCACCTGGAGGGCGCGGATGTCTGGAAATCGCTCGAAGATCGAGCGGACGGAATAGCCGGCTCGTTCGGCGATCTCGGCGGCCGTCGGCACCCGCGGCGACATTTCCTCGGCCAGCGCGATATAGGCTTCGATGATGAGTTACTTGGTGCGCTCGCTGCGCAGGCGGCGACCGTCGATCTTGGCAGACTTCATCGTGGACATTGCAGACAAGGTTCAGCCCGTTCCGGAATTGGTGTCTGGGGGAGTCGATGGCAGCATCCGGTCGATCGCACGGATCCACACGGCACAACTCTCGGCGTACGAAAGACCGTAAGTGTCGCGCATGCGGGCCCAGCTCTCGATGTCGGTCATCGCTTCCAGGGCGATGAGAAGGTTGCGTTGTTCCAAGTCCGTCAGGACCGACAGTTCACGCCCGTACATCAGACGCATGCGGTCGATCGTGCGTTCCCGGGCGACCTTGATTCGCACCGTGAGCGCATCGTTCTCGTCGAAATTGTAGGTGAGCGCTCTCCAAAGTGCGACACCGCGTTCGCATGTGCCGGCGCGGGTCTCCACCTGCGACCTGATGCGGGTTGCGCGATCGCCATCGACGTCACGGGCCGGCGCCAGGGCCGCCGCATGAGCGAGCCCGTAATCGGCCGCCGCCACGCGCAGCGTATGCAGATCGGGAAACCGCTCGAAAACCGATCGGACGGAATAGCCTGCGCGCGCCGCGATCTCCTGCGCTGTCGGCATGGGTGTCGATGGATTTTCGCGAATCAGCGCCAGATAGGCCTCGATGATGAGCTGCCTGGTACGCTCGCTCCGCAGGCGACGCCCATCGATACGGACAGGCTTGGGCGTGCCCGATCCGAAGGATGTGCCCTCGGACGGGCTCATACCGGCTGGAAACCCGACTCGGCCAACATGCCGATCAAGCAGGTGGGGACATATTCAAGCATGTAAAATGCGAAAACTCTGTGACATCGACACACTCTTGCCGAGCAAAAGCGAACCAATTGCAGATTAGGGCTCCCGCAATGCAAATACTAGGGGGTTAACTGCAAAAATGTGCCCTCAAACGCTCGATCGCACTGTCGAGCGTGCTGTCGTCCTTGCAGAAACAGAACCGGGCGAAGTAGCGCGGCGCTTCATCGGATTGATAGAAGGCGCTCACCGGCACGGCGGTCACGCCGGCTTTAACGGTGATGTGGCGACAGAAGTCCTCGTCGGTCCCGTTGAAGCCGAGCGGCCTGAAGTCGGTGGTGACGAAGTACGTCCCATGCGCGGGCAGCACGTCGAAGCCGATCTCGGCCAGGGCGGTCGCCAGCCGGTCGCGTTTGCGCTGCATGTCGGCGGCGAGCGTGGAGAAATATCCGTCGTTCAGACGCAGCCCCGTCGCCGCTCCCCATTGCAGATTGGGCGGTGTGGTGAAGGTCATGAACTGATGGGTCTTGGCGATCGCCTTCATCAGTTCCGGCGCCGCGGTGACGTAACCCACCTTCCAGCCCGTCAGGCTGAAGCTCTTGCCGGCGGAGCCGATGCGCACCGTCCGATCGCGCATGCCCGGCAGCGTCATCAGCGAGATGTGGCGCCGGTCGTCGAAGATGATGTGCTCGTAAACCTCGTCGCAGATCGCATAGACGTCGTGCTTCAGGCAGAGCCCGGCGATGAAGGACAGTTCCTCCTCGTCGAAGACCTTCGAGCAGGGATTCATTGGCGTGTTGAACAGGATCAGCTTGGTCTTCGGCCCGAAGGCGGCGGCCAGTTCCTCCCGGGGCAGCCCCCAGTGTGGCGGCTCCAGCCGCACCAGCTTCGGCACGCCCCCTGCCCGTCGCACCATGGGCAGGTAGGAATCGTAGAGCGGTTCGATGAGTACGACCTCGTCGCCCGGCTCGATCAGGCCGAACAGGCAGTCGCCGAGCGCCTCGGTCGCGCCCGACGTGACCAGGACCTCGGTCTGCCAGTCGATGTCGAGCCCCTGGAACCGCTTCGCATGATCCGCAACGGCCTGGCGCAATTCGGGAATGCCCATCATGGGCGGGTACTGGTTGTGCCCGGTCAGCAGGTACTCCGCCGCCGCCGCCCGCACCTCCTCGGGTCCCTTGTCGTCGGGAAAGCCCTGGCCGAGGTTGACGGACTTGTGCTCGCGCGCGAGCGCCGACATGACTTCAAATACCGTGGTCCCGAGTGCGGACATGGTCGAGTTTGCGGGTTTCATTGGGGATTCTCTGCTGCCTTCCAATTGACCAATTTTCTGCCGATAAATTGGGCGTTTCGCCTTCTAAACAGACAGACTGTCGCCGGATTTCCCGCATCGGCCTGTGGAAAATCTTGGCATGGTTTATGCTTCCTCGTGTGGCATACGGGCTATCCCGACCGGGAGGGCCCGGTGCCTGCGTGCGGAGTGTCTTTAGCCACATGAAGAAGATCGAAGCGATCATCAAGCCCTTCAAGCTCGATGAGGTGAAGGACGCCCTCAATCAGATCGGCCTCAAGGGCATCACGGTTCTCGAAGCCAAGGGCTTCGGCCGGCAGAAAGGCCATACCGAACTGTATCGCGGCGCCGAGTATGTCGTCGACTTCCTGCCGAAGGTGAAGCTCGAGCTCGTCATCGAGGACGAGATGGTCGAGAAGGCCGTCGAGGCGATCCGCAGTTCGGCGCATACCGGTCGCATCGGCGACGGCAAGATTTTCGTGTCGAGCATCGACGACGCGATCCGAATTCGTACTGGTGAGCGTGGTGACGCCGCCGTATGAGGACCCGGCCTTTGGGGGCTGAAGCAGTAAACCACAAGTAGAGGGACGACCGACAATGGATGCCAAACAGGTTCTGGCGATGATCAAGGAAAAGGACGTCAAGTTCGTTGACTTCCGCTTCACCGATCCTCGCGGCAAGTGGCAGCACACGGCCCGCATGGCGTCCGCCACCGACGAAGGTACCTTCGAGGACGGCGTGATGTTCGACGGTTCCTCGATCGCCGGCTGGAAGGCCATCAACGAGTCCGACATGATCCTGATGCCGGATCCGTCGACCGCCGTGCTCGACCCCTTCTCGGCCCAGACCACGCTGATCATCAGCTGCGACGTCGTCGAGCCCTCGACCGGCCAGCTCTACGCCCGCTGCCCGCGCTCGACGGCCAAGCGCGCCGAAGCGTTCATGAAGTCGTCCGGCATCGGCGACACCGCCGTGTTCGGCCCCGAACTCGAGTTCTTCGTGTTCGACGACGTCCGCTTCGACGTCCAGATGCAGGGCAGCTTCTACAGCATCTCCTCGAACGAATCGCCGTGGAACTCCGGCGTTGCCGTCGAAGGCGGCAACCTGGCCCATCGTCCGGGCGTCAAGGGCGGCTACTTCCCGGTCCAGCCGGTCGACACGCACAATGACCTGCGCGCCGAGATGATGACGGTCTGCACCGACATGGGCCTCACCATGGAAATCCACCATCACGAGGTGGCTCCGGCCCAGAACGAGCTCGGCTTCAAGTTCGACACGCTCGTGAAGACCGCCGACAACGTGCAGAAGTACAAGTACTCGCTGCACAACGTCGCCCACAGCTACGGCAAGTCGCTGACCTTCATGCCGAAGCCCCTGTACGGCGACAACGGCTCGGGCATGCACTGCCATCAGTCGATCTGGAAGGACGGCAAGCCGCTGTTCGCCGGTTCGGGCTATGCCGACCTGTCGGAGACGGCGCTGTACTACATCGGCGGCATCATCAAGCACGCCAAGGCGCTGAACGCCTTCACCAACGCCAGCACCAACTCCTACAAGCGCGTGATCCCGGGCTTCGAGGCGCCGGTGCTCCTGGCCTACTCGTCGCGCAACCGCTCGGCCTCGTGCCGCATCCCCTACGCGTCCTCGCCGAAGGGCAAGCGCGTCGAGGTCCGCTTCCCGGATCCGTCGGCCAACCCGTACCTCGCCTTCGCGGCGATGCTGATGGCCGGCATCGACGGCATCAACAACAAGATCCATCCGGGCGACCCGATGGACAAGAACCTGTACGACCTGCCGCCGGAAGAACTGTCGAAGGTTCCGACCGTCGCCGGCTCGCTGCGCGAGGCCCTCAACGCCCTCGACGCCGACCGCTCGTTCCTCACCAAGGGCGGCGTGTTCACCGACGACCAGATCGACGCCTACATGGAGCTCAAGTGGGAAGAGGTCTACAACTGGGAACACCAGCCGGCCCCGATCGAGTACAAGATGTACTACTCGATCTGATCTCGGCTCCCGAGTTCACGAGAGAAGGCCGCCCCTCACCGGGCGGCCTTTTTCGTGTAGCATCGCGAAATGACGTCCCGCCTATCGCTGGCTATCCGGATTGTTCCACTCCTGGCAGCCCTGTCTCTGGCACTTTTCGTTGGCTATTTGGATACCATCGTCACGAGTGTGCAGGCTTACGAGCGGTGTAGTGGGCAACCCTCCCTGACGGACGATCTTGCTTTCATTCGCCGGGTCCAAGCGCAATTTCGCGACCGTCCCAAGATATCCAATATGATGCAGCCTTCAGAACCACTCGAGCCCACACCCGGGTGGAATGGAAGCAAGTGCTACAGAACCGTCCTCAGCCAATCGGCCAAGTGGTGTTTGCGTCCCGACGAGCAACTCTTATGGTTTGGTGCGCAGCTCGTGAGGTTCGAAGGAGCTGCAACCGTCGAGTGCCGCGTCCTGAGGTGCGGTACTTTCCTGAATACTCTCACACATGATCCTTGCCTAACCATGGACCTATACGACTAGCTTGCTAGTCCACCGATTTTTCGGATCATGGAAGGGCCCGCTGTTGCGGGCCCTTCTTTTGTTGGAGGATGCGCGCCGCAACACTTCTGAGGGAACGGATATGGGCTGGATGGACGAAGCGATGGAGACCCTGCGTCCCTGGATCGGGCGGGTGCGCACGGTCGAGGACGATATCGGCATGATGGCCGTCCGCCGCGTCGCCGCGACCTTCGACGTCGATCCCGACAGCATCAAGCGCGGCCAGGAGCTGCCGCCGCACTGGTTCACGGTGTTCTTTGCCGAGACCGTCCGCCAGGGCGAGCTGGGTCCCGACGGCCATCCCAACAAGGGCATCGTCCTGCCGCCGATCCCGATGCCGCGCCGCATGGGCGCCGGCCGCCGGGTCGAAATCATGGGCCGCCTCAAGGCCGGCGAGTCGGCGCAGAAGAAGGCCGAGGTCGCGAACATCGTCCCCAAGACGGGCCGCTCGGGCGACATCTTCGTGCTGACGATGCGCCACACGATCGAACAGGGCGGCAGGACCATCGCCTCCGACACGTTCGACGCCATCTACCGTCCCGCCGTGCCGCCGGGCCAAAAGACCACCGCCACTGTGGCCACCCCGGCACGCACCGACCAGGCCTGGACCGAGACGACGCAGCTCACCAACACGCTCAATTTCCGCTACGGCGGCATCACCTGGAACGCCCACCGCATCCACTATGACGGCGACTATACACGCAGCGAGGAAGGCTATCCGGCGATCGTCTCGAACGGCGGCCTGTCGATGCACCTGATGGTCGACGCGGCGCTGAAGCACGCCAAGGGCAACCTGACCGGCTACACCGCCCGCCTCGTCCATCCGCTCTGGGTCGGCGACCTCATCGACGTGCGTGGCGAGGAACAGAAGGACGGCAAGCTGAAGCTCTGGGCGGCCGACAAGAACGGCGTGCTGTGCGGCGAGATGGACCTGGAGTTCGCGGCGTGAGCGGTGGTCCGCTCTCCGGCGTGAAGGTGGTCGACCTGACGACGGTGGTCGTCGGGCCGATCTGCACGCGCACGCTGGCCGACTACGGCGCCGAGGTCATCAAGGTCGAGGCGCCGGGCGGCGATCTTTTACGCACCATGGCGCAGGGCAGCCGCAATCCCGGCATGTCGGGCAAGTTCATCAACTTCAACCGCAACAAGCGGTCGATCGTGCTCGACATCAAGAAGCCGGACGGCCTGGCGGCGCTGCATCGCCTGATCGAGAAGGCCGACGTGTTCGTGAGCAACGTGCGGCCTGAGGCGCTCACACGCGCCGGCCTCGATCACGCGAGTCTCGCGAAGAAGAACCCGCGGCTGATCCACTGCTCGATCCTCGCCTTCGGGCGCGGCGGCCGTTACTACAACCGGCCCGCCTACGATCCGATCGTGCAGAGCCTGTCGGGCGTCGCCGGCACGCTCGAACGCGCCACCGGCGAGCCGCGCTTCGTGCCGATGGTGATGAGCGACCACACGACGGGCCTGATCGCCGCGCAATGCATCGGCTTCGCGCTCTATCGGCGCGAGAAGACCGGCCAGGGCGAGGCGATCGACGTGCCGATGCTCGAGAACATGGCCTCGTTCGTATCGAGCGAGCATCTGGGCGCTGCGACCTTCGATCCACCGATTGGCCCCAGCGGCGACGGCCGGCTGCTCAGCCCCGACTACCGCCCCCTGCCCACGAAGGACAGCTACATCACCGTCGGGCCCAACACCAACCAGCAGGCCTTCGCCTTCTTCGACGCGATCGGCCGTCCCGAACTCAAGACTGACCCACGCTTCGACAGCGCCTTCGCGCGGACCAATAACGCTGCCGCCTATTTCGATGTCCGCAAGGCGGGGCTGGCGCAAAAGACGACGGCCGAGTGGCTCGAGGTCTTCGACCGGCTCGACGTGCCGGCGGCGCGCTACAACACGATCGACGACCTGCTGACCGATCCGCATCTCGGCGATGTCGGCTTCTTCCAGCCCGAGGACCATCCCAGCGAAGGCCGCATCCGGCGCTCGCGGCGGGCCAACAAGTTCTCGGGTGGAGAGCGGCCGGTCGAGACGCATGCGCCGACGCTTGGCGAACATACCGACGCGATTCTGGCCGGCGCCGGCTACACCGATGCCGAGATCGACAAGATGCGGGCGTCTGGCGCCGTCCGCTAACCGAAGCGGACGCTCACGGTCCGCTCGCGCAGCGGAGCAATCGACAGAATCTCGCCGGCCGGCCGACCGGCTGCCGCGCCGGTCGGCAGCAGCGTCACACGACGCTGTTCGCCGGGCAGCAGATGAAAACCCTCGTCCTCCGCCCGATGGTGCGGAGCCTCGATCTGGATGCAGGCGGCGAACTTCTCCGCCTGGATCGTGACGGCCCATCCCTCTCCTTCGCCCTCGAGGCTGGCCGACAGGCCGGGATCGTGCGTGAGAGCGGCACGGCCGAGCGGGTAGTAGGCAGCCTCGCCGAGGCGGGCGCCCGTGACGGCATCGGTCAGGGTCACGGTCGCCACGTCGAGCGAAGGCGCCCCGAAGCGATAGGCGTAGGTGATGTCGAAGAACGATCCGATGAGTTCGGCCGAACTCATCGTCCTGGCTCCGCGCGCCGGCAGCGCGACCTCGCACTCCCGCCGCATGACCACGATGTCGCCCGCCTGAAGACAGGCGAGCGTCAGCCTGGCCCGCAGAGGCGTGTCGGCCTCGTTGATCACATGGACGCCGAGCCCGTTCAGCCCCTCGTCCGTCACGGCGACCTGCACCGGCCGGAACGCCCGGCGCAATCCATGCCACGCCAGCTTGGGCACGCCGTCCGAATCGATCACGCCCCAGCCGCGGCCCGGCGTCAGGTCCTTCAGCATCCATACCAGCGCGCCGTCGCAGGGCGAGGCCGGGCGCCGCCATTCGCCGATCGCCTCTTCCATGAGATCGGCCGACAGAAGGCGCGACAGCCGACGGTAATGCACCGGGTCCTCGGCCTGCAGGCGTGCGGCGTCGACGCCGAAGAGTAGCCCGAGATAATGATCGTGGACCGCACCGAAATCCCAGTCGGCTCCGCGATCCTTCGGCACGATGTCCGTAGGGCGTGACGGACCGGCCGGCGTGTTCGCGAACGCCAGGCACTCCGCGGCGAAGCGAACGCCGGCCCGGCGGGCATCGTCCAGCGGCCGCCGATAGGCGCCGACTCCGTAGTAATGTGACACGCCGGCATCGGGCTGGAACGGCAGGTCGCCGCCCTGCGGCGATTGCGCGATGCAGGGCACGTCGGGGCAAAGCGATTGCGCGACGCGCGGCAGGATCTCGTCGTATAGCGGACTGCTCCAGAGGCCGGGAGGCAAGCCGAGCATTGCGGCCTGTTGGGCGATCTCGCTGCCGCCGCACAGAAGCGCGAGCGAGGGATGCCGCCGCACGCGGGACAGGAACTGCTCCGCCTCCTGCTCGACGCTCGCACGGAACGAAGGGTCGCCGACGGGATAGTCCATGCTGGCGAACATGAAGTCGTGCCAGACGAGGATGCCGAGTTCATCGCACAGTGCAAAGAATTCGTCGCTCTCGTAGGCCATGGTTCCGCCGACGCGGATCATGTTCATGTGGGCGTCGCGCGCCTGACGCAGCCACGGCAGCAGCGTCGCGCGGTCCGCGGCCAGCGTGACAATGTCCGCCGTGCTCCAGCACGCGCCGCGGGCAAAGATCGGCTGGCCGTTGATGCGAAACGCGAAGCCTCTTCCGTCGGCGCCGCGCTCGATCTCGACCGAGCGGAACCCGACCGGTCCCAGATCGAGTTCGACGTCTCCCACCACGGCCCGCGCCCGGTGGAGGCAGGGCTTGCCGTGCGTATGAGGCCACCATTTCTCGACGCCGGGCAGGCGCAGCCGGCCTTCCAGCCGTCCCGCTTCGCTCCACCGAAGCGGCGTGGAGGCACCGTCAACCTCCAGCCGCGCTACGGGGCGTCCCTCCTGGCCATCGACCTCGAGCGTGACATCCAGCAGGCCGTCGGCACCGTCGAGGGCCGTGCGGAGGTCTGCGGCCTTGATGCGCAGCGGGCCGCCCGGCTCCCCCATTTCGACCGCGCGCCACGGACCGACGGCATGGACCGGCGGCTGCCAGCCGGTCATGTGGCCCAGCAGGGTCGTGCGCACATGGCGCAGGGCGTTGTTGCCGACCAGCGCCGTCCGCCAGCGCGCCCTGCCCTTGCGGCGCGCCAGTTCCGCGTCGAGCGAGCGAAAGACGATGACGAGTTCGTTGTCGCCGGCGAGATCGACCTCGACCTCGTGCGCGAGGAACATGTTGTCGGAAACGAGGATCGATCGCCCGTTCAGCCAGACCTCGGCCAGGGTCGCCAGTCCCTGAAAGCGAAGCGCGCTTCGCCCTGTCCCGCCAAAGCGCGTGCGATACCAGAAGTCCTTGTCGTGTAGCGGCGCCGGTTCCTCGACGCTCCAGCGGCCGGCGTCACGCAATGCCTGGGCGGCCGTCCCCGGCACAACCGCGCCGATCCAGTCGGTCACGTTCGAAAGCGCATCCGGGTGGGACACGACACCCGGCGCGGTGCAGGCGAGACGCCATTCGCCGCCGAGGGGCGCGAATTCCGCCATCAGCCGAACCGTTCCCCGAGCGTCGCGAAGATCAGATCGTAGTCGGCTTCCAGTGGCTGGAGATCCACCGCGCCGGCGTCGAACCTTTGGCGATGGACCATCCGCGCGAGCTGGAACTGGACCGCCTTGGCCGCCTCGGCGAGGTGACGACTGGCTGCCGCTGCAGGGGCGAGCCCATCCAGCCCGCGGGCGCCCAGCCAGTCGAGATAGGTCGCCAGCATCTCGAAGTTGGCGCCGAGCTGGCGCGGCACGTTGAAGGCATGGAGATGGAAATGGCCCATACCGCGCCGCGCGAGCCCTTCCAGATGCGCCGGCAATGCCGCCCGCCACTCGCGGATAGGATGACGGCGCGGCCGGTGTTCCAGATGGCCACGCAACAAGGCTACGGACGCTTCCAGCAGCGCCGTGCCAGAGAGGGCCTCGCCGTCCCGCTTGACGAATTCGGCATAGGGAAAGAGCACGACCGGCTCATGGAACAGCCCGTCATAGTCGGCTCCGGCGAGTTCGTAGTAGCCCGTGCCGTGGAAGTACCCCAGTCGCCTGTCCCGCGGATCGAGCGCGATCACCGCGATGCTGGTCTTCACATGCGCCTTCCGGTACGCGTCGCCGGCATCGGGCAGCCAGAAGGCGTCGACCTCGACCAGCACCGGTCGGCCGCGCCGGAGCTGCGCCATCGACTGCGCCTCGACCGAATCGAAGATCGGCAGCTCCTGAACCGTAAGGCCGAAGAGGCGCTGCAGGTCCTCGAGCGGGAACTTGAAGAAGGTGAAGTGGTCGCCCTCGAAATCCTGCAACACCGTGAAGGAGAGCGCCGCCTCGGCGGGATGGCCGAGTGCCGGCAGCAGCTCGATCCAGAGATCGACGTAGCAGTTGGTCTCCGGCCAGATCCGGTCGCCGCCGTGCAGGACGCTGGAGCGCCACGTCGCCGGGCTGATGCCCAGCAGGTCGACGCCGTCAGAGTCCGAGGACATTGCGCACGCCGGCCGGCCAGTCGCCGGGAACGAAGCCGTGATGGCGAAGCAGCGCGAGCGTCAGCCGCTCGACCCCGAAGCCGACGCATGCCGTATGGGCCGTGTCGCCCGCGAACGCCTCGATCGCCCAGGCTCGGCCGAAGAGATCGCGATGATCGTTGAAGCTGACGCAGGCCGTGCGCGGTGCCGCCGCCACGATCGGCACCAGCAACTCGAACTTGAGACTCTTCTCCCGCTGGCTGCTTGCGAGAATACGACCGGCCCTGCCGAAGAAGGGATCGCTCGCGACCTCGATCGCGAACGGCAATCCCAGCGATTCGACCAGCGACCGCGCCCGTTCCATCCAGGTCTCGCGAAAGGATTCGATCTGCTCCGCCGAGCCGATACGGACATGTTCGCGCTGACGGAACATCTGCATCCGCGCCGGATCGATCGAGGGCTCGTGCCGGAAACACCAGGTGTAAACGTCGACAAGGGCCCCTTGTGCCGGCACTCGTCCGCGCGATGCGACGACGGGATAGACTCCATAACAGGCGGCCGGGGTCAGGGCGACGCCGGTCGGCCGCTGCGTACCCGACCAGTCGCCGCCCTTCGACAGGCTGTCGAGCAGGACGCGGTGATCGTCGTCGCCACCGGAGAAACTCGCCACCGTGCCCGCGAGGTGCGGGAAGTTGCGCAGATAGCCGCTCTTCTCGAGCTGCAGGCTGCCAATCCCCGGCGGAAATCGCATGACCTCGGGCCGATCGGGATCGCCCGCCGCGCCGATCGCCGCGTTGAGTCCCTCGACGATCCGCTCGAAGGTCCCGCTGCGCCCGAACAGGCCGTCGACGCCCATGGAAATCAGCAGCCCGTGCTGCAGCAGATCATCCCGGAATTGTTTGTAGGCGGCAGCGGGGTCTGTCACGCCAGCAGCTCCGGATCGTCCCGCAGCGCCAGGGCGAGGCCCGCATTGTTGGCAACGATTCGGTCGTTGTTCACCATCACGACCGCCGAATGGGCGTCGCGGAGCAGGCGCCCGATGCTGAAGGGCGAATCGCTGCGATAGCCTTCCAGACCGCAGATCAGCATCGCCTGCCCGACGATACTCACCACCTTCTGGGAGCTGAGGATCTTGAGGTTGTTCATTGCCAGCGCGAACGGCAGCGCAGACAGCGCATCGCCTGAACCGGCTGCAGCCTCATACTGGCGAAGACAGGCTAACAACTCGCCCTTCATCGACTGCAATTCACCCATGGCTTCCGCAAGTCGCGCGGCTCCGATCGGCGGTACGCCGGGCTTCCTCTTCGCTTCGGCCCGGACGAAGGCCCTGGCGCGCGACAGCGCTTCGCCGGCGATTCCCAGCCACAGGGCGCTCCACACGAGATGCGACGTCGGCAGCATGGTCTGCGCCGAGATGTCGGCATAGGGCACCTGAAGGATCTGGGCGATCTCGCCTTCCGCAGCGAGGCGGTAGCCGTTGGAACAGGTGCCGCGCATGCCGAGCGTGTTCCAGACTTCGCGGGCCTGCAGATCGGCGTCGGCCCGCAATACGACGGCGAGCATCTGGTCCGATGGAGGCGATTGCGGGGTTCGGCGCGCCGTTACGAGGATGGCGTCGCAGGGCTCGGCATAGGAGATGACAGGCGCCTGCTTGGTCAGTGCGAACCTTCCTCGCCGCTCGTCCAGCGCACATACGCTCGACCGCACATCGCCGCCAACGCCGGCCTCGGACGTCGCCGAGGCCAGCAGCAGCTGCTCGCTTGCCAGGCGCCGAATGAATGTCCGGAGCCAGGGATTTCCGCCGGCGTGCCGGACGAGGCAGGCGACCTGGATCTGGTGCATCGCGTAGATCATTGCAGTCGATGCACAGTGCCGGCCGAGTTCGTGGCAGATCACGACGACGTCGGCGATCCCCGCGCCCGGCCCTCCCTCGCTTGGGGGCACAAGGAGGCCCAGCAGCGCGCGCTCCTTAAGCGCCGACAGGGCTTCGGCTGGAAAACGGCCGCGGGCATCGACGTCATCGGCGTGTCGGCCGGCAATCTCGACGCCCACCGCGCGCGCCGCGGCGAGCCACGGCGTCATGCCGCTTCGTCTCGCACACCAATCTCCGCGAGCGCCTCGGCGATGGCATCGATGCTGGAAAACGTCTTCCGCCGCAGCAGCCGGTCGGGAAATTCCACGTCGAAGGCCTCTTCGAGGGCCAACATCAGACTGACGGTGGCATGCGAGGTAAGACCGGCAGCATGGAGGTCGGAATCGTCCCGAATCGCATCGAGACCGGCTTGCAGGCTGCCGGCAGATTTCAGCACGGTTCGGATGCGAACCTTCAGAGGCGCGGACACTGCAAACTCCCAGCCTGTGCGAATCGCAGAATTCGCGAGCATTTCCGACGGTTTAGGATATTCTGCCACTGGGAAGAAATCAATTTACAGCCGTTTTCGGGGCCGTGGGAAGCCGCGAGGATGGGTGTGGGTGTATGGGATTCTATGACTCCGACTGCGGTTAACGACTGCTTCGGGTGGCTGCACGCGCCTGTCGATGCGCGTGCGACCGACGTTGCCGTCCTGATCTGCCCAGGTCTTCTGGGCGATGAGTTGGTCGCGTATTGCGGTCTTCGCGTGCTGGCCGAAAGATTGGCGCGCGCCGGCTATTGGACTCTTCGCCTCGAATACCCCGGCACCGGCGATTCCTGCGATCACGCGGTGGAGCGCGCGGGAAACCATTGGACGGCATGGCAGTCCAGCATCGAGGAGGCGGCCGACCGGCTGAAAGCCGCCAGCGGCGCACGCAAGGTGATGCTGTGTGGCATACGGGCCGGGGCCATGCTCGCCACGCTGGCCACCTCGCGGCGCACGGACGTTGCCGGCTTCCTCTTCTTCGAGCCGACCCTGAGCGGTCGTTCCTATGTCCGAGAGTTGACGCTCGATGCCGAGTTGCATGGCGGCCGCGTCCTGCCCACGGGCGAAATCGAGGTCGGCGAGTTCAGTTTCAACGCCACCACGGTCTCGGCGATCGCGACCGCCGACCTGCGCGAAGTCACGCCGAAGGACGGCCAGAAAGTCGCCGTGTTTGCCCGCGCCGAAACGAAGCGCCTGGAGAATTGCCTGTCGGCCTGGCGACAGGCCGGTGCCGAGGTTGCGGCTTGCGGCTGGAGCGACGATCTCGATTCCCTCACCGGTCATCCCACGTTCGAGGCGGTGAGGCTTCCGACGTTTCACGACGCGATCGCCTGGATGAACGGCGCCTTCCCGCTCACGGCGGGGTCCGCCGCCAACGAAGCTCTGCGCCAGATACCGGAGCCGACCGTCCTGCGACCGGGCGGCTGCATCGAGACGCCATTGCGCTTCGGGCCGGACAACCGTCTGTTCGGCATCCTGTGCGATCCCGACGCCGGCCCCTCCAGCCACATCGTCGTGATCGTCAATGGCGGGCGCGATCCGCGCTACGGCGCGTCGCGGCAGGGCGTGGAGTTCGCGAGGCGGCTCGCCCGGTCGGGCATCTCCTCCCTGCGTGCCGACTTCGCCGGCCTGGGCGACAGTCTCGGGCCAACCGGCTCGGAAAACGTCCTCACCCACTCGTTCGCCGACCGGACGGCGGATATCCGTGCGATGCTCGACGCGCTCCAGGCCCGGGGATACCGGAAGTTCACGTTGCAGGGCATCTGTTCGGGCGCCTACCACGCTTTTCACGCCGCGCTCGCGGAACCTCGCATCAGTGGCCTGATGCTGGTCAACCAGCCCCTCTTCACCCTGCCGCGCCGGCCCGACGAGATCACCTATCTCGACCATCGCCGCCTGACGCCGATGTTCTATCTGCGCAAACTCGTCAGTCGGCAGAGTTGGCGAACGCTGCTGGGTGGACGGGTCGATTTCGGCGCCGTCCTCCATTCGCTCTGGGTACGCACCCTCCGCTCCGCACGCCTCGGGATGCGTCGGACCGGGCGCGCCGTGGGCCTCATCCGCAAGCTCTCCTTCGCCCACTCCTCCCTCTCGGACCTGTGCCAGCGCGGCGTCAGGACGCTGTTCCTGTTCTCGCCGTCCGAAGAGGACCTCGAGATGTTTCGGCGTGAATTCACCCTCGAGCCCGGCGCGCTGTCGCGGTATCGCGGAGCTGAAATGCGCGTCGTGCCGCGCATGGATCACGCGCTCATCTCGTTCGAGAGCCGGCGCGATGCCCAGGCCGAAATGCTGGACTTCGTCAGTGGGCCGAGGCGTTCATCGGCGTCCGCGAGCCAGGCCTGAAGCGATCAGCCACGCCATCAGTAGGGCCGGTCGCCCTCGATCAGCACGCGGTGCATGATGCGCGGCTCGCCTTCCGGGTAGTCGATGACGACGCGATGCATCGTGGCGCGATTATCCCAGACGACGATGTCGCCGCGCGCCCAGACATGGCCGAAATGATGCTGCGGCTTGCGCGCCTCGTCGGCCAGTTCGTCCAGCAGCGCGTCGCTCTCCGCCCGCTCCAGCCCGACGATACGGTCGAGGCGGTTGGGGTTCAGGTAGAGCCCCTTGCGGCCGGTCACCGGATGGGTGCGCACCAGCGGATGCTCGACGTCCGGCGTCTCGGCGATCTCCTCGGGCGTGCGCGGCGAGGGACGGTTGCGCGCGCGCGGCGTGTCGTAGCCGTGGACCGCCTTCAGCCCGTCGATGCGCTTGCGCGTGGCCTCGGGCAAGGCTTCGAACACCGAGTGCATGTTGCAGAACCAGGTGGCGCCGCCCCGGCTCGGAATCTCGATGCCGTGCAGCAGCGTCGCCTTGGCCGGCACCGCGAAGTAGGAATCGTCGGTGTGCCAGTCCTCGGCGCGAATGGCCGTCTTGTCCGTCGTGCCGTCCGCCATCAGCGTGCTCACCATGACCGAGACGTCCGGCACGGCCCCGCTGCGCTTGTAGCGCAGCAGCTGCTTCTGCGGCTGGCCGAAGGCCTTCGAGAATTCGCGCGTCTGCTCGGGCGTCATGGGATCGCCCGGAATCACGACCAGAAGATGCTCGGCGAGCGCCTGGTTCAGCAGCGCGGCCACCTCGGGCCGGTTCGCGGCGTCGCGATCCAGTCCTTCGATGCGTGCGCCAAGGGCCGCTTTGTTGGGAATGACTTCCGGCATGGTCCTGCGACTCCCGTCGGGGTTCTCTCGAGCGCGGCGAGCCTAGCCCATGCGGACGCGTCCCTCAGCCTGAAAAGACGCGAGCCGAGGAGCGGAAGAACCGTCGCCCTTGCGCTCCGAAGCTCAGTTCCCGGATGAACCTGCCGAAGCGCCAGTAGGTACGAAGTCGTCCGGCGCGCCAGGCGGAATCGGCGGATGGGCCTTCAGACTCTGCTGGAACGTCTCGATCAGACGACGGATCGGACCGCGCACCCAGCCCTCCTCCATATTCGCATCGGTCTCCTCCTTCGGATCCCGCACGAGATTGAAGAGATAGGGCGTCTCCAGCTTGATCGGCCCTTCATTGGGTTCGACCTCCCACATGAGATGCATCTTCCAGTCGCGCCATTTGACGGCTCGCAGCTCGGTCTTGATGTAGTAGGGAAATCCGTCGCGGGCCGACTTCGGCCGTTCGCCCAGGAAGAAGCCGAGCTGGTCGATGCCGTCGATCGCGCGGTCGGCCGGCAGGCTGGCGCCGGCGAGCGTGGCCAGCGTCGGATAGAGATCGGTGATGTGCAGCACATCCGTCGTGCGGCGCGGCGCAATGCGGCCGGGCCAGCGCAGGATGAAGGGCACGCGCAGCCCGCCCTCCATCGCGGTGTGATAGGTCCCGCGCCATGGCCCCGCGGTGCCGCGCCACGGCCGCCTGAACTCGGGACCATTGTCGCTGCCGAAAAGCACCAGCGTGTCCTCGCGCAGGCCGAGCCGGTCGATCGCATCCAGGATCTCGCCCACGCGATGGTCCATCTCGGCCATCGCATCGGCAAAATCGCCCGCCCCGGTGCGGCCGGCGAAATCCGGATGCGGCAGGGTCGGAAAGTGCAACTGCGTCAGCGGCACATAAGCGAAGAACGGGCGCGCGGCGGCCGACTGGCGCTCCATGAAGTCGATGGTCCGCCGCGTGAGTTCGCCGTCGATGAGGCGCCGCTGCTCGAGATCGTAGACCGCGAGGTTTTTGGCCGGCGCGCCTTTGACGCCTTCCATCACATACGGCATCGGCACGATGGTGGGATCGAAGCCGGGCGCCGCCGTGAACATGGCCTCGTTCGACGTGCGGGGAATGCCGTACCATTCGTCGAAGCCGCGATCCTTGGGCAGCCGCCCTTCCCGGTCGCCGAGATGCCACTTGCCGAAGCAGGCGGTCGCGTAGCCGGCGCCCTGCAGCAGCTCGCCGATCGTGATCTCCCAGGGGATCAGCCCCTGCGGCAGGCCTGCCGGCACCGACTGCATCGCCCCGGTACGGATCGGGTGGCGACCCGTCATCAGGGCGGAGCGCGTCGGCACGCAATCGCTCTCGACGTTGAAGTTGAGGCAGGTGAGGCCCTCCTCCGACAGCGCATCGATGCGCGGCGTCGGCGCACCGCGCAGGACGCCCCCGCCATAGCAGCCGAGTTCACCCCATCCGAGATTGTCGGCCAGGATCAGGACGATGTTGGGCGGGCGAACGGTCATGGGTCACTCCGGGATGACGGGCAGCCTAGAGTGACATCGGGCCCCTCATGTATAAAATGCAAAGCCAAGACAAGTTGTTGCGATTTCCGCAAGAGGTCTGACGTGAAGCTCCAGGCCCTACGCCTCTTCCTGCGCGTCATGGAACTGGGAAGTCTCGCCGCCGCTGCCAAGTCGCTGAACATGAGCCAGTCCGCGGCAAGCCGCCTGCTCTCGGGACTGGAGCACGGCACCGGCCTGCGGCTGTTCCATCGCGACCGGATGCGCCTCGTGCCGACCCCGGAGGGCACCAGCTTCTTCGCCGAGGTGCGGCGCGTGCTCATGGCGGTCGACGACCTGCCCCGCGTCGCCCAACGCGTGGCGGGCGGCACGCGGGTCCGCCTGCGGATCGTGAGCATGCCGCGCTTCGCCGCCAGCCTGCTGGCGCCGGCCGTGGCGCACTTTCATCGTCTTCATCCCGAGGTCGAGGTCGAGGTCGCGATCGTCCATCGCCGCGAACTCGAACTGGCGGTGGCCAACCAGTCGTTCGATCTCGGGATCGGCGCGCTGCCTCTGCGCAATCCCGGGATCGATTCCCAGCCACTGCTCGACCTGCCGGCTGTCGTCGTCCTGCCGGCCGGGCATCCCCTCGCCCGCCGGAAATCGCTCGGCGCCCGCGATCTCGCGGCGGAGAGCGTGATCGTGCTCGGCGCCGACACGCAGTTGCGCCACGATGTAGAGGCGATGTTCGCGGCCGAGGGCATCGCCCTCCATCCGAAGATGGTGGTCGATTCGCTGGAGTTCGCCTGCCGTCTGGTTTCGGAGGGCGCTGGCGTGACCGTCGCCGACTCGCTCACGCCGGTCACGCTCGGCGTCGGAAAGCTTGCCGTCGTGCCCTGGCGCCCGCGGATCCTGTTTCATGTCGGCGTGCTACTGCCCGCGCTCATGCCACCGTCGCATTCGGTGGAGCAGTTCCTCGATGGACTGCGCCGCGTGGCAAGGCGGCTCGGCGGCCGTCTCTCGCGGGCCTAGCGCGCCAGCAGGCCGGCCATAAGGCCCGACAGCCAGCGGCGCAACCGCAGCACCATGGCCTTCGTCTTTTGCCAGACCGGCAACCCACGCATGAAGCCGTAGATGCGGTCGCGCCAGGTGAACAGCCAGGTCTCGGCGCTGAGATACCAGGACAGCCGCAGGAGCGTGGGCCGCAGCACCTTGTAGAGCCGCGCGACCAATGCCGTCGCGACGACCTTGCCCACGCCGATCGAGACGGCGGCGAGGATGAAATTGCCATGTATGGCGAACCAGACCGCCGCGAGTTTCACGGGCAGCACCAGCGTCGACGGCGCCACGAAGGCGACCAGCGCCGCCCAGGGCGGCAGCCGCGCCAGCCAGGCTTCCAGGCGCGCGATCCACGGCAACCGGGCAAAGGCCGCCATCGCCAGGCCCAGATAGCGGAGCAGCACCTCTTCGAAGAACATGATCGCCGCGGCGATCGGCACGAACAGGAGTTCGAGGGCGCGTTTCAGGTGGCGTTTCATCGGCCTGCAAACTAGAGAGCGGATACTGGCTTTTCGGTGGCTGACATGTTCACACGACGGACGCTTTCCAAACTCCTCGCGACCCTGTCGCTGGCGCCCGCAACGGCATTGTCGCAGGGCCGCCAGCCGCTGTCGCGCATCGCCTTCGGTTCCTGCGCCAACCAGTCTATGGCGCAGCCGATCTGGGAGGCCATCCTCGCCTATCGGCCCGACCTGTTCATCTTCGCCGGCGACAACGTCTATGGCGACTTCAATACGCCGGACGGAGACAATCTGAAGCGCGCCTACGATGCGGCCCGGACCATCCCGGGCTATGCCCGCCTGCGCGAGACCGTCAGCCATCTCGCCGTCTGGGACGATCACGACTACGGTCTCAACGACGGCGGCGTGGAGTTTGCCCACAAGGCCCGCTCGAAGGAGCTGTTCCTCGATTTCTGGAACGCCCCGGCCGGCGACGTCCGCCGCCAGCGCGAGGGCCTCTACGATGCCCGCATCATCGGCCCCCAGGGCATGAGGGTGCAGGTGATCCTGCTCGACGTGCGCTGGTTCCGCTCGCCCCTCAGGATCACCGACCAGCGGGGTGCGCCGGGCAAGGAGCGCTACCTGCCCGACCCGGATCCCGGCAAGACGATGCTCGGCGCCGAGCAATGGGCATGGCTCGCCGACAAACTGCGCAAGCCCGCCGAGGTCCGCCTGGTCGTGTCGAGCACCCAAGTCCTCGCCGAGGGCCATGGCTGGGAGCGCTGGGGTAACTTCCCGCTGGAGAAGCAGAAGCTGATCGACACGATCCGTGCGAGCGGCGCCAAAGGCGTCGTGCTGCTGTCGGGCGACCGGCACATCGGCGCGCTCTATCGCGAAACGCCGGCGGATCTCTACCCGCTGTACGAGGTGACTTCGAGCGGCCTCAACATGGTCTACTGGGCCGCGAAGGAAGCCGGCCCCAACCGGCTCGGTGCAATCTACGCCGCCGCGAATTTCGGCGTCGTCGAGATCGACTGGTGGGAACGCAACCTGCTGCTGGCATTGCGCGATGACGGCGGCAGCGTACGGCGTTCCGTGGAGATCCCCTTCGACGCGCTAGGCATTGCCCTCTGAATGCCCAGATTGAATCGAGGGATGGGTCTTCGACGGGGCGCGTAGCCAGGACAAGGCGGTATCGACACCGCCGATTCCCCGTCCACGGAAGCTACATGCCATCGGTGAAAACCGTCATATCGCTCTCGCTTCTCTCGCTCGCTCTCACCGCCTCCCCGGTCCTTTCGCAGGACCGGACGCCGCCTCCCTCTTCTTCCACACCGTCAACGCCGGACGGCAGCGGCGGCGGGACACAAGGACGACAGCCGGACGACAGACACGGGCCGTCGTCCCAGGGCCGACCGCAAGGCCCGCCGCCTCAAGGCAAGACCGGCGGTCCGCCGAACGGCAGCGGCCCCCCTTCTTCCGAGTCACCACGCATGGGACAGCAGGGCCAACCGCCACGGGGGCCCGATGGACTGCGTCCCGAAAGGACGCGCCCACCGCACGATCAGCGGTCTCCTTCGCCGTCGAACGCGGCCAATCCCGGCTGATCTCCTTTCAGCAAAAAAAGAAGGGCCGCCCATAAGGCGGCCCTTCGTCGTCGGCTGTCGAGACGCTTACTGCGGCTGGACGCCGGCCGCCTTGATGGCGGGCACCCACTTGTCGATCGACGCCTTGAGTTGCGCGGCAAGGGCTGCCGGCGTCGCGTCCTTGGGCTCGGGCAGGTCGACGGCCTGCTCGATCAGGCGGGCGCGCACCTTCTCGTCACCAAGCGCCGTGACCAGCGCCTTGTTCAGCGTGTCGATGACGTTCTTCGGCGTGTTCTTGGCGACGAAGAAGCCGTTCCAGATCGTGACCTCGTAGCCCTTGAGGCCCGATTCATCGACCGTCGGCACGTCCGGCAACTGCGGCAGGCGCTTCAGCGTGCTGACGCCCAGCGCCTTGATGGTGCCGGCCTTGATCTGCGGCAGCACGTTCACAGCCTGGTCAACCATGTAGTCGAACTGGCCGCTCACGAGATCGTTCAGCGCCGGACCGGTTCCCTTGTAGGGAATCTCCAGCACGTCGACCTTCATCATGCTGTTCAGCATCAGGCCGCCCAGGTGCGAGGCAGCGCCGATGCCGGCCATGCCGTACTGCGCCTTCTTCTGGTTGGCCTTCAAGTAGGCCTCGAACTCCTTGAAGTCCTTGGCCGGCAGATCCTTCTTGGCGACCAGCACCATCGGGTTCGTACCGCCGAGGCCGATCGGCTCGAAGTCCTTCTGGCTGTCGTAGGGCAGCGTCTTGTAGAGCGCGATGTTCACCGCGAGGGTGCCCATGTGCGCGAACAGGATCGTGTAGCCGTCGGGCGTCGCCTTGGCGGCCTTGTTGACGCCGATCGTTCCGCCGGCGCCGCCGACATTCTCGACGATCATGGTCTGGCCGAGAGCCTCGCCCATGCGGGCGGTCAGCACGCGGGCCAGGGCGTCGGTCGGGCCGCCGGCCGCGAATGGTACGATGACCGTGATGGGCTTGGTCGGATAGACCTGCGCCATGGCCGCAAGCGGCAGGGCAGCAACGCCCATGGCGGCGGCCGCCGCCAGCAGGACACGTCTCTTCATGAACGACTCCCTGGTTGTCTGTGAATGCGAGTTACACCGTCGTCACAGCCTCTGCAACGAGGGGCCTGCCGGATGGGATGAACCGCCAGCGCCAAAACGACACATGCGCCCAGTCGGATGTCAGGCTGCCTCTTCCGCCACGCCTCCCAGGGCGATGAACAGGCGCCCGGACTCGATCCTCACCGGCACCGTCCTCACCGCGCCCTCGTCAGCACCCAGAGCCCGGCCCGTTTCGAGGGAAATCACCCAGTTGTGCAGGGGGCATGTCACCGACGTGCCGTGGACGATGCCCTGAGAGAGCGGTCCTCCCTTGTGCGGGCAATGGTCCCCGATGGCGAAGACCTGCCCTCCGGCCGTGCGGAACACCGCAAGCTTGCCCTCGGGCGTATTCACGCACCGTGCGCCACGGCTCGGAATGTCATCGAGCGAACCGACCTCGACCCATTTCATGTTCATCACTCGGCCGCCTCCGCAAAGCCGACCGTCGCCATCGGCCGGAATTCATGCTTGTCCTTGCCCGAGACCCGTTCGTCCCACGGATCCACCTGGGCGAACTTCTGCGAGAACACGAAGCGGTCGAAGTAGGCCCGGCGCTTCTCGCCGTCCTGCACGATCTGGCGCCTGATCTCGTCGAGGCCGATGCGCTTGGCCCACTTGTAGATGCGCTCGAGGTAGCGGGCCTGCTCGCGGTACATCTGGACCAGCGCCGCGATGTGCTCGATGGCTTCGTCCTCGGTCTTCACCTGGCCGAGGATTTCCGTGCCCTTGATGTCGAGACCCGCGGCGCCGGCGAAGTGGAGTTCGTAGCCCGAGTCGACGCAGATCACGCCGACGTCCTTGCAAGTCGCCTCCGAACAGTTCCTCGGGCATCCCGAGACCGCCATCTTGACCTTGGCCGGCGTCCACGAGCCCCACATGAACTTCTCGATGCGAATGCCGAGACCCGTCGAGTCCTGCGTCCCGAAGCGACACCAGTCGGTGCCCACACATGTCTTCACCGTGCGCAGCCCCTTGGCATAGGCATGACCCGACACGAAACCCGCCTTGCCGAGATCGGCCCAGACCGCGGGCAGGTCTTCCTTCCGGACACCCAGCATGTCGATGCGCTGGCCACCGGTAACCTTGACCGTCGGAATGGCGAACTTGTCGACGACATCGGCGATCGCCCTCAGCTCCGTGGAACTGGTGACCCCGCCCCACATGCGCGGCACGACCGAGAACGTACCATCCTTCTGGATGTTGGCGTGGACGCGCTCGTTGATGAAGCGCGACTGGTAATCGTCGGCATACTCGCCGGGCCAGTCGCAGACGAGGTAGTAGTTGAGCGCCGGCCGGCACTTGGCGCAGCCGCACGACGTCTTCCACTCGAGTTCCTGCATGACCGCCGGCACCGTCTTCAGCGACTTGGCGACGATCAGGCGGCGGACGTCGTCGTGGCCCAGCGTCGTGCAAGCGCACATCGGCTGGATAGCGCTGCGATTGAAGGCGTCGCCCAGGGTCAGTTCCATGAGCTGCTCAACGAGGCCTGTGCAGGTGCCGCACGAGGCCGAGGCCTTGGTGTGGGCACGCACCTCGTCGAGTGTCGTCAGCCCCTTCTCCTTGATCGCGCCCGTGATCCTGCCCTTGCAGATGCCGTTGCAGCCGCAGATCTCTGCATCGTCCGGCAAAGCCGCGACGGCGGCCGCGGCATCGAGAGCGCCGCCGCCCTGATAAGCCGGCCCGAAGATCAGCGTGTCGCGCATCTCCGAGATGTTCGCCGACTTCTTCTTGAGGTCGTTAAACCAGGCACCGTCGGCCACTTCGCCGAACAGCACCGTGCCGATGATCCTGTCGTCCTTCAGGATCAGGCGCTTGTAGACGCCGGCTGAAGCGTCGCGCAGCACGATCTCCTCGCGGTCGTCGCCGTCGGCGAAATCACCCAGGGAAAAGACATCGATGCCCGTGACCTTGAGCTTGGTCGGCGTGTCGACGTGCACGAAGCGGGCAGTCTCGTCATCGGTGAGGTTGGCCGCGGCGACACGCGCCATCTCGTAGAGCGGCGCCACCAGGCCATAGACGTGCCCGCCGATCTCGGCGCATTCGCCCAGGGCGTAGATGTCCGGATCGGATGTCCGCATCGCATGGTCCACGACGATGCCGCGGTTGGTGGCGAGGCCCGCGTCCTTGGCCAGCCCGGCGTTCGGCCGGATGCCCGCCGCCATGATCACCAGCGTCGCCGGGATGATGGTGCCGTCGGCGAGTTCGACGCCTTCGACCTTCCCGTTGCCCAGGATCGCCTTGGTGTTGGCCTTGGTGAGAACCTTGATGCCCCGCTCCTCCAGCGCCATCTGCAGCAGGTAGCCGGCGGCGGGATCGAGCTGCCGTTCCATGAGGGTCGGCATCAGGTGCAAGACCGTGACGTCCATGCCCTGCGACTGAAGTCCGGCCGCCGCTTCGAGGCCAAGCAGTCCGCCCCCGATCACGACCGCCTTGGCGCGCGACTGGGCCGCCAGCAGCATCGCGTTCACGTCGTCGAGGTCGCGATAGGTGAGCACGCCCGCGAAGTCGTGGCCGGGCACGGGGATGATGAGCGGATTGGAGCCGGTGGCGATCACCAGTTTGTCGTAGCTCTCGACCACGCCTTCGGAAGACGTGACGGTCTTCGCGGCCCGGTCGATCGCCGTGATCCTGTGGCCCTTGTAGAGGGTGATGCCGTTGCGCACGTACCAGCCGTCGCCGTGGATGATGATCTGTTCGTATTCCTTCTCACCCGACAGCACGGGCGAGAGCATGATGCGGTCGTAGTTGACGCGCGGTTCGGCGTTGAAGATCGTCACCTGGTAGCGTCCAGGCGCGGCCTCCAGCAGATGTTCCAGCATGCGCCCGGGGGCCATGCCGTTTCCGATGATGACGAGCTTTTCGGTCATTTCCTGGCGAGTCCCCAAAACAAAAAAGCTGCCCAACGGACTCCCGCCCCGAGACGGGACGAACAGTCGTTGGCAGCTTTGCCGGGGGCGCCCGCCATTGGACGCCCGTTAACGAGGCTTCATTGCCTCACTGAGTACGGAGCATGAACCGTGCCAATTTTGTTGATCCAGCGATTGTTCATATCAGCAGGCCCGACGCGACCGCGTGGTAAGTGACTGGGGGGGAGCCTTGGTGGTTTATTGGGCAGCGAAGGCCATCGATTGCCACTTTGCCTCGCCGGCGGACGATCCTATGAGAGTCGCATGCCTCCCCTCTCGCCACGCTTCGACGCGGTCATCGCGGACATCGACGCGGCAAACGCACAGGATCCCCGGCAGATGCAGCTGGCCGGCGCTATGCGTCCGCGCGAGGTCGTCTATTCCGAGCGGATGTCGGAATGCCTGCCGCGGCTCTATCCCGAAGCATCGGAAGCCCTGCGAATCGCCGCCCGCGCGCAGCACATCCGCCGCTGGCAAATTCCCCGGAGGGAGTATCCGCTCGGCCGTGAAGGCTACAACGCCTGGCGGTCGGCCTGTCGCGATCATCACGCTTCGCTCACGTCCGCCATCATGCGCCGTCACGGTTATGCGGACGAAGAAATCGCGCAAGTCGTCAAGATCATCCGGAAAGAGCAGCTCAAGCGCGATCCCGAGAGTCAGGCTCTCGAGAACGTCGTGGCCGTCGTCTTCGTCCAGCACTACCTGGACGAATTCATTGCCGAGCACAAAGACTACGACGACGCCAAGCTCGCCGACATCCTGAGAAAGACGCTGCGCAAGATGGATGCGACCGGCCATGCCGCGGCGCTCGGGCTGAACCTGCCCGAGTCGACCGCACGCCTCATCGGCTTGGCGCTAAAGTAAGGCGGCGCTCTACGCCGTCTTCACCAGCTCCGCGATGGCCGCGCCCACCGTCTTGGTGTCGCCGTTGCCGCCGAGATCCTTGGTCCGCGGCCCGCCTTCGACCAGCGAGGCCGCAATCGCCCGCTCGATCGCCTCGGCGGCTTCCGGATAGCCCAGATGGCGAACCATCATGGCGCCCGACCAGATCTGGCCGATCGGGTTGGCGATGCCCTTGCCCGCGATGTCGGGCGCCGAACCGTGGACCGGCTCGAACATCGAGGGATACTTGCGCTCGGGATTGATGTTGCCCGAGGGCGCCACGCCGATCGAGCCGGTGAGCGCCGGGCCGAGATCGGAGAGAATGTCTCCAAACAGGTTGGAGCCGACGACCACGTCGAACCAGTCCGGGTTGCGCACGAAGTGCGCCGTCAGGATGTCGATGTGATACTGGTCCGCCTTGATGTTCGGGTACTTCTTGCACATCTCGGCGAAGCGCTCGTCCCAGAATGGCATCGTGTGGATGATGCCGTTCGACTTGGTGGCCGAGGTCACGTGCTTCTTCTTCGTCGTGCTGGCGAAGTCGAAGGCGAACTTGAGGATGCGGTCGACGCCCTTGCGCGTGAAGATGGACTGCTGAATGGCCATCTCGTCGTCGGTACCCTGGAACATGCGGCCGCCGATCGAGCTGTACTCGCCCTCGGTGTTCTCGCGCACGACCCAGAAATCGATGTCGCCCGGCTTGCGGTTGGCCAGCGGGCTGGGAACGCCCTCGAACAGACGCACCGGCCGCAGGTTCACATATTCGTCGAAGTCGCGGCGGATCGGGATCAGCAGTCCCCACAGGGAAACGTGATCGGGCACGCCCGGCCAGCCCACGGCGCCCAGGAAGATACTCTCGAACGCCTTGAGCTGCTCCATGCCGTCGTCCGGCATCATCTTGCCGGTCTTCACCAGCCGATCGCACGACCAGTCGAAATCGGTGAACTCGAGTTCGAAGTTGAACCGCCGCGCGGCAGCTTCGAGAACGAGTACGCCTTCCGGCAGAACTTCCTTACCGATTCCGTCACCCGGAATTAGTGCGATCTTGTGCTTGGCCATCATTATCCTCCCGAACCGCGCGGAACGTAGCAGCGCGACCTTGCCATGCAAGCGCGGCATTGCCCCTGCAGTTCGTCCGCGCCAATATGAACACACGTTTACCCCGGAGTGGCCATGACGTTCGACCTCAAGATTACCGGCGGCACCATCGTCGACGGCACCGGCAAGCCGGGCTTCGTTGGCGATATCGGCATCAGGGACGGCAAGGTGGTTGCGCTCGGCAAGGCCGACGGTGATGCGACACAGACCATCGACGCCAGGGGCAAGGTCGTCTCGCCGGGCTTCGTCGACGTGCACACGCACTACGACGCCCAGATCCTGTGGGACCGCATGCTCACCATCTCGCCCTGGCACGGCGTCACCACGACGGTGATCGGCAATTGCGGCTTCGGCGTCGCGCCGACCCGTGAGATCCACCGCAAGATGATCATGCAGACCCTGGAAAAGGTCGAGGGCATGAGCCTCGAGGCGCTGGAGGCGGGCCTCGGCATGGACTGGCCGTTCGAGACTTTCCCGCAATATCTCGACGCGCTGGAGAAGCGCGGCTCGGCCATCAACGTGGCCGCTTTGTTCGGCCACACGCCGTTGCGCCTCTACGTGATGGGAGAAGAGTCGACCGAGCGGGCCGCGACGGCCGACGAGGTCGGCGCGATGAAGAAGCTCGTCCATGAGGCGATGGAAGCCGGCGCCATCGGCTTCGGCACCTCCGTATCGGTCAGCCACAACGGCTATGCCGGCAAGCCGGTGCCCAGCCGCCAGGCGACGCCCGAGGAAATGGACGCCCTCGTCTCGGTGATGGGCGAGATGAAGCGCGGCCTGATGCAGATCACCATCGGCCGCGATTTCTCGACCCGCCACATGGCCGAGGTCAGCCGCAAATACAACATCCCCGTCACCTGGACCGCCCTGCTCTCTCACCTCTACGGGCCGGGCGGCCATCGCAAGCAACTCGACCTCGCCGCCGAGCAACGCAAGTCCGGCGCCATGGTGATCCCGCAGGTGAGCTGCCGTCCGCTGAACTTCGAGGTGACATTCGCCGAGCCATTCATCTTCGACGTGATGCCGTTCATGAACGAACTGGCGAAAGCCGATGCCAAAGAGCCTGGCACTCGCCGCCGCGCCTACGCAGATCCGGCCTGGCGCGAGAAGCTGCGCAGCGAGGTGACGCCGCTGTTCCAGAAGTGGTGGGACCGCGTCGTCATCGCCTGGTCGCCGTCGCATCGCGAACTGGAGGAGATGCCGCTCACCGCGGCGGCCGCGAAGCTCGGAAAGGACCCGGTCGATCTGGCCCTCGACATCTCGCTGGCCGACGACCTGCTGACCCGCTTCCGCATGGCCGTCATGAACTTCGACGAGAAGGAAGTGGCCGAGCTGATCACCGATCCGAACACGATCATCGCCCTGTCGGACGCCGGCGCCCATGCCAGCCAGCTCTGCGATGCCTGCTACTCGACCCACCTGCTCGGTCACTGGGTGCGCGACCGCAAGGTCTTCACGATCGAGGAGGCGGTGCACAACCTCACTCAACGTCCTGCCGAGATGTTCGGCATCACCGATCGCGGCGTGCTGGCCGAAGGCCGTCCCGCCGACGTCGTCGTCTTCGATCCGAAGACGGTGAACCCGGGCCCGCTGAAGCGCGTCCACGACATGCCGGCCGGCGCCGACCGCCTCGTGTCCGAGGCCAGCGGCATCGAGGCCGTCGTGGTGAACGGCAAGCTGATCCGGCGGAACAACAAGGATACGATCGCGGCCAACGACAAGCTGCCCGGTCGTCTGCTACGACATGGCCGCGCGGCCTAAGCGAACAATTCAGGGAGAGAGACAATGATCCACGTCATCGCCATCATCACTGCCAAGCCCGGCAAGCGCGACGAAGTCCTCAAGAACTTCAAGGCGAACGTCCCGGCCGTACACGCCGAGAAGGGCTGCGTCGAATACGGCGCGACCGTCGACACCGATGGCGGTCCGTTCGCCAAGTTCGGTCCCGACACCTTCGTCGTCATCGAGAAGTGGGAAACCATGGACGACCTCAAGGCCCACGGCGCGTCGGAGCACATGAAGGCCTATGCGGCCAAGAACAAGGACCTGCTCGCCAATCGTGCCGTCCACGTTCTGCAGAACGCTTGATCTCCGTCGCTGAATCGGACGTCGCCGCGTACGAACGCGACGGCGTCGTTTGCCTGCGCGGCGCCTTCGATGCCGTGTGGGTTGGAATCCTGTGCGAGGCGGTCGAGCGAGACCTCCTCAAGCCGGGCCCGAACGCCACCAATTTCGCCGAGGGCAGCACCGCGGGAAAGTTCTTCGGCGACATGTTCATGTGGCGGCGCGACAACGATTTCCGCCTCGCCGCCTTGGCTTCGCCCGCGGGCGAGATCGCCGCCGCGATGATGCGCTCGCAAAGCGTCGATTTCTTCTACGACCAGCTTTTCGTGAAGGAGCCCGGCACGGCCCATCCGACGCCGTGGCACCAGGACCAGCCCTACTGGCCGATCGCCGGCTGGCAGATCACCTCGGTCTGGATCGCCCTCGACGACATCGACCTCGGCAACGGCGCCGTCGAGTTCATCGCCGGCTCGCATCGCTGGGGGATCAACTACCGGCCGACGCCCTTCCGGAAAGGTCACGAGGCCAAGTTCACGTCGAGCGATCTCGCGCAGATACCCGACATCGATGCCGATCGCGGCAAGTACGACATCAGGTCCTGGGACATGGAGCCCGGCGACTGCCTGGTGTTCCATTCGATGATCGTGCACGGCGCGCCGGGCAACAAGACGCCGGGCGCAAGGCGGCGCGGTCTCTCGCTGCGCTACACCGGCGACGACGCCCGCTACGATCCGCGGCCCGGCACCTTCGAGTTTCCCCACAAGCCCGACCTCGCCGCCGGCGCTCCCATGACCTGCGACCTCTTCCCGAGGGTCTGGCCGAGGCGGTAGCGGGCTGAGCGAAGCTCAGCCCGTTGAGCGACAGGACATTGCCTGCATTGTCCGAGAGCGTCGAAGGACGGCGGAGTAGCACTTAGTCCGCGGCCGGATTGGCGGACCAGCGACGCATCCGGAAGGCGATCGACGACCGGCGGCTAATGACGAATCTCGAAGGCGGAACCGGCGTGGGAAGCCCTGCCCCTCGACGGTCGCGCGCGTGTCCTCAGCCGCATGACCTACGCCCTTCCCTTATCGTGAAGCCAGCAGCGCAAATCTTGATGACTCAGTTGGTGACGGGCCCCATCGCGATATGTGTGTGGGAAGGGGTGCTATTCCACGAATGGCTTACTTGGGAGCAGGACGGCCTTTTGCCCCAAATGATGCTATCGACAGATAAGCGCCCTCATTAAACTCAAACGTGGCGCCCCACGTCCAAGAAGTTCCGGTTCCAACGTACTCAATCTCGTCGTTGCCGTGTTCAGCCGTCCGTGGAAACACTCGCTTATGTGGCGACTGTAAGCGCCACTCGGCATACTTCCAGTCTCCCCCGAAGATGCTGGTGACAACTTGAAAATCTACTGCCGTGGTGCCCGACAATGATATTGTTAGCGAGGAAACTGGGCTCCCATCTTCATCTATACGGTACTGGAAGGCGAAGGTGATGCCCTCAACTTCCCGACCTCCAATGACCAACGGGCTAACAATACGATCAAAGTCATGCACAAAGCCCACGATCCGCGGCGTCGGAGAGTTGTCAGATTTGTCTATCTGACGCCCGCCAAAGTAACGACGGAGATTAGTGTCAGCAAAGAACTCGGGATCTAGTAACACGCCAGTCTCTAGCGCAGCTTTGAGATTCGCTATTACAGCTTCTAGAGATGCAGGCTGCTCGACAACAGGAGGCTGGATCGCGTCTCTCGCATTCGCGGAAGGAATAGAAAATGAAACTATGCTCGACAATGCTGCCATAACCGCCAAGAGCACGAGCCAGAGGTTCGGCCCTTTGAGAGCCTTCTCATAAGTCTGGCTGGCGTTATTGGAATGGATCATTCTCTGCTCACTGTATCTTCTGGCGCCAACGTGGGGCTCTGGAGGGTTGATGACCGGCAGCATACCTCCGACGCGGGAAGTGACTTGGCTCTCACCGCCGCCTTCGCCGCCACCACCGGGCTCGCCGGCCAGCCGCTGGGGGAAGTCAACGATCCCGCACCCCGGCGCCTTCGCTGTGAACTTGCCGCACATCGGCTGACGGTACACGGCCCCCTCCGCCGACGTAAGGCGCCGATGCCGATTCTCCTTCACCCGGAAAGCCTCTAGTCTCCCCGCCCACTCCCGAGGGCAAGTTTCATGGAAAATCCCGGCACCGACCAGTTCACCGAGGTCACCAATACCTCGTGGTTCGCGCGGCTGGGGCAGGCAATCGTCGGGGTTCTCATCGGCTTCGTCTTGATCGCCGTGTCGATCGGCGTGCTGTTCTGGAACGAGGGTCGTGCCATCCGCACGGCACAGGGTTTGAGCGAGGGCGCGGGCATCGTCCGCAGCGTTGCGGCCGACAGGGTCGATCCGTCCAATAACGGCCGGCTGATCCATGTCAGCGGCATGCTGTCGACGGCCGGCCCCGTAGCCGATCCCGACTTCGCGCTGCGGGTGCGCGGCGTGCGCCTCATGCGGCACGTCGAGGTCTACCAATGGAAGGAAGAGACCCACAGCGAGACCCGCACCAAGTTCGGCGGCGGCGAGGAACGCACGACGACCTACAAGTATGTGCGCGCCTGGTCCGACAAGCCGATCGATTCCGACCGCTTCCGCGAACCGCGCGGTCACACCAATCCGGTCATGACCTACCAGTCGCGCGAATCGCTGGCGGCCGGCGCGCGGCTCGGCGCCTTCGCGGTGCCCGAGACGCTGCTGCACGGGTTCGGCGAAGCCCGGCGCCTTCCCGCGACGGAGGCGCAGGCCAGTGCGTTGCAGCTTCGCGTCAACAAGCCGGTCTCGGTGAACGACGGCGTGCTCTATGTCGGCCGCGATCCGTCGCAGCCGGCGATCGGCGACATGCGCATCTCTTTTTCGGAGGTGCCGTTGCAGACGGCCAGCGTGGTCGCGGCCCAGTCCGGCGACGGCTTCGCGCCCTTCGCCACGCGCACCGGCACGACCGTCGAACTGATCTCTGCCGGCACGGTGCCGCCCGCGGTCATGTTCCAGCACGCCGAGGAAGAGAACGTCACAATGACCTGGGTGCTGCGCCTGATCGGCGCGATCCTCATGCTGGTGGGCTTCAGCTTCGTGCTACGGCCGCTCGCGGTCGTGGGCAGCGTCATCCCGTTGCTGGGCGACGTGATCGGTGCCGGGACTTTGCTCGTGGCAATGGTCTGCACGGCGGCGATTGCGCCTGTCGTCATCGCGCTGGGCTGGCTGTGGTACAGGCCGCTGGTGGGTATCGGCGTGCTGGCGGTCGGCGCCGCGGCGACCTGGGGCCTGATGAAGCTGCTGCGGGCGCGAGCCGCCGCTCGGAAGGCCGCCCTCCCGGCGGCCTGAAGCTCAGTCGCCGCGGATGATGCCCTTCATCACGATGTCGAGCATGCCCGTGCCCAGCAGGTCGCGGTTGGACCACGGGAAGTCGGCCTTCAGGATCAGCGCCGACGCGACGCCGTGCATGGCCATCCAGCAGAGTTCGGCACAGGTGTCGGCCGGGTAATTGAGCTTGAGGCCCGAGGCCTCGCCCTCGGCGATGATCGAGACAAGGCGCTGGAACACGATCGCGCCGCCGATGCCCGGCCGCGTCGGGTCGTCCGTCGGCATCCGGTGTCCGAGCTTGCGGATCGATTCCGGGATGTTGGAGCCGAGGAACACCAGCTTGTACTCGTCCGGGTGGGCCAGGCCGAACTTGAGATAGGCCTCGCCGAACCGGCGGATCCGCTCGCGCGGTTCGCGGACGGTGGCCTCGATCTCGCTGATGCTCTCGATCAGGTACCCGAAGGTCTGATCGCAGAGCGCCAGCATCATCTGTTCCTTGTCCTGGAAATAGAGATACAGCGCCGGCGCGGACACGCCGACCCGGTCCGCGATCCTGCGGATGGTCGTGGCCTCGTAGCCCAGTTCCAGGAACAGTTCCTTGGCAGCCTGGAGGATTTCCTCGCGGCGCGTATGGCCTTCGCCGCGCTTCTTCCGGCCGCCCGTCGCCGCTGTCGAAAAAGCGTTCACTCGGGTTCTCCTGCCCTTGACTATTATATGAACGTCGATAACTTATCAATGGTAAGCTAACGGCGTTTAGATTCTTCAGCCCATAGTAAACGTCCGAAGGAAGGCCCGCCATGCGTCTCCCCAACGTTCAGCTCCCTGCCAAGTTTCCCGTCAAGCTGGCCGTGATGGGCGCGGTCGGCATGGCCTTGGCGGGCGGCGCATTCGCCGCCTTCTCGTTCACTGCGAATGCCAGCCGCCCGGCGGCCAACAGCGAACCGGTCGTCCGGCCCGCGCGCGTTGCAGAGATTTCCTACAAAAAGCAAAGTCAGGCGCTGTTGCTCGCCGGCACGGTCGTTCCCCGTATCGAAAGCACGCTGGGTTTCCGCGTCTCGGGCAAGATCGTCCAGCGCTCGGTCGATGTCGGTGCCGTGGTGCAGGCGGGCGACGTGATCGCGACGCTCGACCCGGCTGACTACAGGCTCGCCGTCGACAATGCCCGCGCCGCCCTCGCTTCCGCCGACGCCGACTATGCGCGCGCCAGGGCCGACCATGAGCGCTACCTGAACCTGCGCGGAAGCACCGCTTTCGTGCCGCAGACGCTCGACCAGCGCCAGTCGCTCGCCTCGACGGCCCTCGCCCGCGTCGACCAGGCGAAGAGCCAGCTTTCCTCGGCGGAGAACAATCTCGCCTACACCGTGCTGCGTGCCGATGCGGCGGGTGTCGTCACCGCCGTCCAGGCGGAAGTCGGCCAGGTGATGGCCCAGGGCCAGGGCGTGATCCGCCTCGCCCGGCTCGACGAACTCGAGATCCTCGTGGGTGTGCCGGAGCACCGCTTGAAGGTCGTGCGCGAGGCGAAGGGCGCCAGCTTCGAGCTGTGGTCCGATCCCGGCCGCCGCCACTCGGCCAAACTGCGCGAGCTGTCGCCCAGCGCCGATCCCGTCACACGCACCTACGCCGCGCGTTTCAGCGTGATCGACCCGCCGGAGTTCATCGGCCTCGGCATGACGGCGACGCTGGGTTTCGAGCGTCCCGACAACACGCCTGTCGCCGAGGTCCCCCTCTCCTCGATCTTCCAGCGCGGCACGCAGCCCGCCGTCTGGGTCGTCGACCGCACCAGCGGCACGGTCGAACTGCGGCCCGTGACGATCGCGCGCTGGCGCGACGACACCGCCGCCATTTCCTCGGGCGTGAAGGACGGCGAGCTGATCGCCACCGCCGGCGTGCACAAGCTCGAGACCGGGCAGAAAGTGAAGCCGCTGCCGATGCAGCAGCAACAGGCGGCGCGCTAGCGACCTCGTCCCGAGGGGAGATTCTCCATGACCACGCGCACCAATCTCTCGGCGCTGGCGCTGAAGTACAGCACGCTCACCGTGTTCTTCATGATCGCGCTCACGCTGGCCGGCTTCTATGCCTTCTTCAACCTGGGCCGAGGCGAGGATCCGCCCTTCACCATCAAGCAGATGGTCGTGTCGGCGGCCTGGCCGGGGGCCACGTCGCGCGAGGTCGAGCAGCAGGTCACCGAGAAGATCGAGACCAAGCTGCAGGAGCTTCCCTACTTCTTCAACGTCACCAGCTACACCAAGCCCGGCGAGACAGTGATCTTCGTCTCGCTGCGGGACGACACGCCGCCGGCCAAGGTCGCGGACCTCTGGTACCAGGTGCGCAAGAAGGTCGGCGACATCAGGGGCTCGCTGCCGCAGGGCGTGGTCGGGCCGTTCTTCAACGACGAGTACGGCGACACCTACAGCATGATCTGGGCCTTCGAGTCCGACGGCTTCTCGCCGGCCGACGTGAAGGAGATCGCCAAGGCCGTGCGCCAGCGCCTGCTGCGCGTGCCAGATGTCACCAAGGCCGACCTGTTCGGCCTGCAGGACGAGAAGATCTACATCGAGTTCAGCCATACGCGGCTGGCCATGCTCGGCGTCCCGGTCGACCAGATCCTCGAGATCGTACGCCGCCAGAACGCCATCGTGGCCACCGGCACGGTCGAGACCAAGGGCGAGCGCGTGGCCGTCCGCGTCGACGGCGCGCCGACCTCGGCCGAGCAGCTCCTGGCGCTGCCCTTCACCGCCAACGGCCAGACGCTGACCCTGGGCGACGTCGCCGAGATCCGGCGCGGCTACCAGGACCCGCGCCAGTTCGCCATGCGCTTCGGCGGCAAGCCGGTGATCGGCCTCGGCGTCGTGATGGCGCCGGGCGGCAACGTCGAGACGCTGGGCAAGGCACTCGACAGGACGATGACCGAGGTCGAGGCCGCCCTGCCGGTCGGCATCACGGTGCATCGCATTGCCAACCAGCCCGAGGTCGTGGCCAAGTCGTTCGAGGAGTTCAGCGCCTCGCTGCTGGAGGCGCTGGCCATCGTGCTGGTCGTCTCCTTCATCAGCCTCGGCATCCGCACCGGCGTGATCGTGGCGCTGTCGGTACCGTTGGTGCTGGCCATCACCTTCGTGGGCATGCTGCTGCTCGGGATCGACTTCCAGCGCATCTCGCTGGGCGCGCTGATCATCGCGCTCGGCCTGTTGGTCGACGACGCGATCATCGCCGTCGAGATGATGATGGTGAAGCTGGAACAGGGCGCGAGCCGCCTGGAGGCCGCCACCTACGCCTATACCTCGACCGCCTTCCCCATGCTGACGGGCACGCTCGTGACGGCCGTTGGCTTCGTGCCGGTCGGTTTCGCCCGCTCCAGCGCCGGCGAATACACCAACTCGATCTTCTGGGTCGTCGGCCTGTCGCTGATCATCTCGTGGTTCGTGGCCGTCCTGTTCACGCCGTGGATGGGCTATCACCTCCTGCCGACGCCCAAGGTCCAGCACCACGATCCCTACAACGGCCGCCTCTACACACTCTTCCGCAGGATGGTCACGTGGTGCGTCACCTGGCGCAAGACGACCATTGCCATCACGGCGCTGGCCTTCGTGGGCTCGATCGCGGCGTTCGGGCTGGTGTCGAAGCAGTTCTTCCCGACGGCCAACCGGCCGGAACTGATCGTCGACATGAAGCTCGCCCAGGGCGCCTCGTGGACCGCGACCGACGCGGAGGTCCGCAAGCTTGAGGCCTGGCTCGGCAACAATGCCGACGTCGCCTCCTACACGGCCTATGTCGGCGCCGGCAGCCCGCGATTTTACCTGCCGACCGTGCCCGAACTGTCGAACGCCAATTTCGGCCAGATCATCGTCATGACCAAGGATCTGGTGGCGCGCGAACGCGTGGTGGCGGAGCTCGACGCCCTCTTCAAGCAGGACTTCGAGGCGGTGCGCGCGCGCGTGCAGCGCCTGCAGAACGGCCCGCCGGTCAGCTACCCGGTGATGTTCCGTGTCCTGGGCGACGACCCGCAGGAAGTCCGCCGGGTGGCCGAGCAGGTGCGCCAGGTTTTCAAGGCCGATCCCGACACCCGCGACGTCAACTTCGACTGGAACGAGCTGGCCAAGACCGTCCGCCTCGAGGTCGACCAGGCGAAGGCCCGTGCGCTGGGTGTCGACTCGCAGGCGCTGGGCAATACCCTGCAGACGCTGCTGACCGGCATCAATGTCACGCAGTATCGCGAGCGCACCGAATCGATCGACGTCGTGGCCCGCGCCGTCGCGCCGGAGCGGCTGAGCGTCGAGGGGCTGGAGGCCATCAACCTCCGCACCTCGACCGGCGGCGTGGTCTCGCTGGCCCAGCTCGCGACGCTGAAGTTCGAGCTGGAGGAACCGATCCTGTGGCGTCGCAACAAGGACCTGCTGATGACCGTCCGAGCCGGTGTGGCCGACGGCGTGCAGGGACCCGACGTCGCCGCCCGTCTCGACAAGGCACTGGCGCCGGTGCGCGCCGCCCTGCCGCCCGGCTACCGCATCGAGGTCGGCGGCGACCAGGAGGAGTCGGCCAAGAGCCAGGCGTCCATCTTCAAGATGATGCCGCTGATGGCCTTCCTGATGATCCTGTTCCTGATGCTGCAGCTCCAGAGCTTCTCCAAGCTGGCGCTGGTGCTGCTCACCGCCCCGCTCGGCCTGATCGGCGTGTCGTTGTTCCTGCTGCTGTTCAACCAGCCGTTCGGCTTCGTTTCCCTGCTGGGCGTGATCGCGCTGGCTGGCATGATCATGCGCAACTCGGTCATTCTGGTCGACCAGATCGACCAGGACATCGCGGCCGGCCATGCCAAGTGGGACGCGGTGATCGACGCCACGGTGCGCCGCGCCCGCCCGATCCTGCTGACCGCGGGCACGGCGATCTTCGCCATGATCCCGCTGTCGCGCAGCGTCTTCTGGGGCCCGATGGCCGTGGCCCTGATGGGCGGCCTGCTGGTGGCCACCGCCCTCACCCTGCTGTTCCTGCCGGCGCTCTACGCCGCCTGGTTCCGGGTGAAGAAGCCCGACGCCGCGACGCAGTCGGCGCCTGCCCACCACGGCCCGCCGTCGCTCGCCATCGCGGCGGAATAGCAAGGAACGCATCGTGCCCGGCCTCGCCTCTCTGCTGATCGTGGCGAGCGCGGCGATCGTTCTCGTGTTGGGCGTGTTGCACCTGCTCTACACGTTCCGCGGCCGCAAGCTGCATCCGCGCGACGCCGAGACGCTTCGCGCCATGCAGCAATCGACTCTATGGATCACGCGACAGGCTACGGTCTGGCAGACCTGGATCGGCTTCAACGCAAGCCACAGTCTCGGCCTCGTGTCGTTCGCGCTGATCTACGGCTACCTGGCGCTGGCAGCACCTGACCTGCTGTTCGGCTCGCTGTTCCTGCGCGGCGTCGGCCTGGCGCTGCTGCTGGCCTATGTCGTCGTCGCCCGGCGCTACTTCTTCAGCGTGCCGTTCCACGGCGTCGTACTCGCGACCGCCTTCTTCATGGCAGGGCTCGTCGTCGGCAGCTTCTAGGAGATGCGGCCCTCGACGATGTGCAGGTCGATCGTCCGCGCGGCGCTGGTCGCCACGATGATCTCGATGCCGCGCGCGATGTCGTCCACGGACATCGACGGCGCGCCGCCCAACCGGGACGCCTGCTCCGGCACATAGGGAATGTGCAGGAAGCCGCCGCGCATCCTCCGTGGATGGGTCTCGATGATGTCCATCAGGGAATAGAGGATGTGATTGCAGACGAAGGTGCCGGCGGTGTTCGAGACCATCGCCGGAAGTCCCGCCTTGCGCATCTCCGCGACGCAGGCCTTGATCGGCAGCGTCGCGAAATAGGCCGCGGGACCGTCGATGCGGACGGGCATGTCGATCGGCTGCTTGCGGTCGTTGTCGGGAATGCGCGCATCCTGGACGTTGATCCCCACCCGCTCGAGGCAGAGTTCGGTGCGGCCGCCGGCCTGGCCGACGCACAGCACGATGTCGGGCTTGGCCTTGTCGATCGCCTCCCGCAGCACCCTGGCGGACTTCGCGTAGGACGTCGGCAGGACCTCCGTGACCACGGACACCTTGCCGATCTTCTTCCGGAGCCGGCTCACCGCCAGCGACGACGGATTGACCTTGTCGCCGCCGAACGGATCGAAGCCCGTGACCAGTGCCTTCATGCGGTCCTTACCTCAAACGAAAGGGCGCCCGGTTAGGGGCGCCCCGACGTTAATGCCTGATTGGCCGAACGGCTACTTGTTGGCCTTGTCGACCGCGCGGCGGGCCATCACGCCCACCAGATGGGCGCGATATTCGGCGCTGCCGTGGATGTCGCTGTTGAGATCGGTCGCCGGGACCTTGATGTCCTTGATGGCGTCCGACGAGAAGTTCTTGGACAGCGCCTCTTCCATCGCCTTGACGCGGAACACGCAGGGGCCGGCGCCGGTCACGGCGACGCGCACGCCCGCGGCCGTCTTGGCCACGAACACGCCGACCATCGCGTAGCGCGAGGCCGGGTTCGGGAACTTCATGTAGGCGGCCTTTTCGGCCTTCGGGAAGCTGATCGAGGTGATGATCTCGCCATCGCCCAGCGCCGTCTCGAACAGGCCCTTGAAGAAGCTGTCGGCCGCGTGCTTGCCGGTGTTCGTCGTCACCGTGGCGTTCAGCGCCACCACGGCCGCGGGATAATCCGCCGCCGGATCGTTGTTGGCGACCGAACCACCCATCGTGCCGCGGTTGCGGACCTGCGGATCGCCGATATGGCCGGCGAGGTCGGCCAGCGCGGGAATGTTGCTCTTCACGTCGGCCGAGGTCGCGACGTCGCCGTGCCTGGTCATGCCGCCGACAACGACGTTGCCGCCCTCGACCTTGATGCCGACCAGTTCCTTGACGTCACCGAGATCGACCACGTCGGACGGACGGGCCAGGCGCTGCTTCAGCGTCGGGATCAGGGTCATGCCGCCCGACATCGGACGGGCTTCCTCGTTGCCCTTGAGCAGCTTGACGGCGTCGGCGACCGACTTGGGGCGGTGATAGGCGAAATCGTACATCTGGACTTTCCTCCGTTTACTCGGCCGCCGCGCGTTGGGCGCCCTGGATCGACTGCCACACGTTGAGCGGCGTGGCCGGCATTTCGACGTGCTTCACGCCGATCGGCGCCAGCGCGTTGTGGACCGCGTTCATCACGGCGGCGGGCGCAGCGATCGCCCCCGCTTCGCCGCATCCCTTCACGCCCAGCGGATTGTGCGGGCACGGGGTGACCTTGTAGCCGAGCTTGAACGACGGGAAGTTGTCGGCGCGCGGCATGGTGTAATCCATGAACGACCCGCTCAGCAGCTGGCCGGTGTTCTTGTCGTAGACGGCGCCCTCGAACAGCGCCTGACCGACGCCCTGGACGATGCCGCCATGGACCTGACCTTCGACGATCATCGGGTTGATGATGTTTCCGAAATCGTCGACCGCCGTATGGGCGATCACCTCGACGATGCCGGTGTCCGGGTCGATCTCGACCTCGCAAATCTGCGTGCCGGCCGGATAGACGAAGTTCGCCGGGTCGTAGAAGGCGTTCTCGTCCATGCCCGGCTCGATCTCGGCGAGCGGATAGTTGTGCGGCACGTAGGCGGCGAACACCGCCTGCGCCAGCGGCACGTTCTTGTCCGTGCCGGCGACCTTGAAGGTGCCGTTCTCGAACACGACGTCGGCCACGTCGGCTTCCATCAGATGGGCCGCGATCTTCTTGCCCTTGGCGATGATCTTGTCGGTCGCCTTCATGATCGCCGAGCCGCCGACGGCCAGCGAGCGGCTGCCGTAGGTGCCCATGCCGAAGGTCGTCGTCGAGGTGTCGCCGTGGACGACCTCGATCTGGTCCATCGGCACGCCGAGCTTGTCGTGAACGAGCTGGGCGAAGGTCGTTTCATGGCCCTGTCCGTGGCTGTGCGAGCCGGTGATGACCTGCACGTTGCCCGTCGGGTTGAACTTGATCTGCGCCGATTCCCACTGGCCGACGCCGCCGCCCAGCTGGCCGATCACCTGCGAAGGCGCCAGGCCGCAGGCCTCGATGTAGGACGAGAAGCCGATGCCGCGCAGCTTGCCTCGCGACTTCGCCTCGGCCCTGCGGGCCTCGAAGCCCTGGTAGTCGGCGATCTTCATTGCCTCGTCGATGATCGGCGGGTAGTTGCCCGAATCGTACTGCAGCGCCACCGGCGTCTGGTACGGGAAGGCCTCCGCCGGGATGAAGTTCTTCCGGCGCAACTCGGCCGGATCCATCTTCAGCTCGGCCGCGGCCTTGCTGACGATCGTCTCGATCACGAAGGTCGCCTCGGGACGGCCGGCGCCGCGATAGGCGTCGACCGGCGCGGTATGCGTCACGGCGGCCTTCACGTTGGCGTAGATGAGCGGCGTCGTGTACTGGCCCGCCAGCAGCGTGGCGTAGAGGTATGTCGGCACCGCCGTCGAGAAGGTCGACAGGTAGGCGCCCATGTTGGCGATCGTCTCGACCTTGAGGGCCAGGAACTTGCCGTCCTTGTCGAGCGCCAGCTCGGCATGGGTGACGTGGTCGCGGCCATGGCAGTCGGTCTGGAAGGATTCGCTGCGCTCGGCCGTCCACTTGATCGGCCTGCCGACCCGCGAGGCCGCCCAGCAGACCATGGTCTCGTCGGCATAGCAGAAGATCTTGCTGCCGAAGCCGCCGCCCACATCCGGAGCGATGACCCGCAGCTTGTGCTCGGGGATGCCCAGCACGAAAGCCGACAGGATCAGGCGCAGCACGTGCGGGTTCTGCGAGGTTGACCAGAGCGTGTAGTTGCCCGTGCCCTTGTCGTACTCCGCCGCCGCCGCGCGCGGCTCCATGGCATTGGGGATCAGGCGGTTGTTGACGATGTCCATTTTGGTGACATGCGCCGCCTTGGCGAACGCCGCCTCGACATCGGCCTTCACGCCGATTTCCCAATCGTAGATCAGGTTGCCGGGCGCTTCCGGGTGGACCTGCGGCGCACTCTTGTCGAACGCCTTCGCCAGATCGATGTTGGCCGGCAGGACCTCGTAGTCGACCTTGATGGCCTCGGCGGCGTCCCTCGCCTCGTCGTAGGTATTGGCCACGACCATCGCGACGGTGTCGCCGACATAGCGGACGGTATCGACCGCCATTACCGGATGCGGCGGCGACTTGTGCGGCTCGCCATGCTTGTCCTTGACCACCCAGCCGCAGATCAGGCCGCCCACCTTGGCATCGACAAGATCCTTGCCGGTGAAGATATTGACGACGCCTGGATGCTTCTCCGCCGCGGAGATGTCGATGCTCTTGATCTTCGCATGGGCATGCGGCGAACGCAGGAAATACGCGTAGGTCGCCCGGGCGAGGGGCAGATCGTCGACATAGCGGCCGGTTCCCGTCAGGAAGCGCTTGTCTTCCGTGCGGAGAACCCGCGCGCCGATTCCGGTGGCGGAGGTCATGGCGTTACACCCCTGCGGACTTCATGGCCGGCGCAGCAGCCAGGATTGCCTTCACGATGTTGTGGTAGCCGGTGCAGCGGCAGAGATTGCCCTCCAACTCCCGGCGCACCGTGGCCTCGTCGAGCTGGTAGTTGTGGCGCTTCACCATATCGATGGCGCTCATCACCATGCCGGGAGTGCAGAAGCCGCACTGGAGGGCGTGGTTGTCGCGGAAAGCCTCCTGCATCGGGTGCAGCTTGTCAGCGCTGGGGGCCAGGCCCTCGATCGTCGTCACCTTGGCGCCCTCGGCCTGGACCGCGAGCATGGTGCACGACTTGATCGACTGGCCATCCACATGGACGACGCAGGCGCCGCACTGGCTGGTGTCGCAACCGACATGAGTGCCGGTCATGCCGAGATGCTCGCGCAGGAACTGAACCAACAGCGTGCGCGCCTCGACCTTGCCCGAGACGGACTTGCCGTTGACGGTCATGGCGACGGAAATTGTCATACTCAGATCTCCCCTCACGTATTGGTTCGCGCGGCGGGCGCCGGAGCGCTTCCGCAAATCATTGGCGCGACTCTCGCAAGCCCCTCACAGCGCGGTCAAGGGAATTGCAAGTTTCGTTCGCCAGCTGCTAACGACTCGCAACAAAAACGAGAATCAGGATCACGGCGCCGACGCCGATGATCGTCCAGTGCCGGAAACCTCGCTGCACCGCAGCAGACGGCACCGGCGGCGGATCGCCCGGCATCGCCATCAGGCGGCGACCGGCGGCGGCGCGCCCACGCTCTCGGCGAACTTGCCGAAGAACTGGTCCGCGAGCTTCTTGGCGGTGCCGGTGATCAGGCGCGCGCCGACCTGGGCGATCTTGCCGCCGACCTGGGCATCCACCTCGTATTTCAGGATCGTGTCGCCGCCGTCTTCGGTCAGGGTTACGACCGCACCGCCCTTGGCGAAGCCGGCCACACCGCCCTGCCCCTCGCCGGAGATGCGATAGCCGTTGGGCGGGTCGATGTCGGACAGCGTGACCTTGCCACCGAAGGCGGCGCTCACGGGCCCGATGCGCAGTCTGACCTTGGCCGTCATCTCGGTGGGAGAAAGCATCTCCAGTGATTCGCAGCCCGGAATGCAGGCTTGCAAAATGGCCTGGTCGTTCAGCGCCGCGAAGACTTTCTCGCGCGACGCACCGATCCTGTATTCACCCTTGATTTCCATTTCGTAACTCCCGGCTCTCAGCGCCTACCACTTGTTGGTATAGGAGTCCGGAGGCAGTTCTGCCAGTGGTTCGCGTACCGAGACATAGATGGTGGCGACATAGGGCACGGCCATCAGCAGCGCGAGAAACGCGAACCAGTTGGCCTGTGTGTTCCAGAACAGCGTACGGATGACCCAACGGCCTCCGTCGGCCGAGACGAAACCGCCGGCGCCGCCGTCGTGCAGCTTGATCGCACCTTCCGTCACCACCAGCACGATGGCCCAGAAGATCAGCATCGAGGCCAGCACGATCTCGGGCAGGACAGGCGCGAAACGGCTGAGCCGGCGGTCCATGCGCACGAAGCCGCGGCTGCCGTCGTAGCCCAGCAGGCGGCCGAAGGAGAGCGCCTTGGCGATCCGATGGTCGCGCGCCACCGGCTCGGTGCGCAGGATGGTGATGGTCTTCCACAGCATGAGCACGATGCTCGGGATCACGAAGCTCCACATCGGGAAGTCGCGATAACGGCCGTCGATCGCGATCTGGCGGAACCAGTCGCCGATGCGGATCACGCCATCGTACCAGTCGATGCTGATCACAATGAGGTAGAAGATGCAGAGCAGCGTCAGCGCCAGATAGAGCATCTGCGCCAGCAGGTCGGTGCGCTGGACGATGCGGTAGCGCGGCAGTTCGCGCCACGCCCGCCAGGAGTCGCGGACCCGTGCACCGTAGAGCGACGGATCGGCCATCTGGCCGGTCAGGCTGTCGGAGATGCCGCGCAGCAGCGCGTAGCTGAAAAGGGCGAGCAGGATCGCCCAGAAGGCGACGCCAAGAGTCCGCTCGAAGTAGAAATTGCGGGTCAGATCGACCCAGGTCGCCTCGACGTAGCAGGTCGCCACGAGCTGGGCGAAGAACGCGAAGATGCAGATTCCCTTCCAGTGGCGCGCCTTGCGCTGGCTGGCGTAAGCCAGCAGCAGCAGGGCGCCGGCGATCGTCGAGATGGTGAACAGGATCTGCCAGTGCGGCTCCGCCCGCACCGGCTTGCCGAGTTCGAACTTGTCGTGGCGCTGGGCGTCCAGCAGACCCCAGGCGGCGCCGACGGTGCCCTCCTGGCGAGCCTTCCAGTACTGGTCGAACGCCTCGATGACATTGTAGTCGAAGCCCTCGCGCTCCGCGGCCTGGCGGAAGATCGAGAAATACTTCACCTGCTCGACGCGGCCCGGGCGTGCGTCGGACCGCATGCGGCCGTCGCTCGGCCAGCCGGTCTCGCCGATCACGATCTTCTTGTCGGGAAAGCGCGCCTGGACCTTCTTGTAGATGTCGACCAGATGCTTCTCGATCGCGAGCTTGCCGTCGGCTTCCCTGCGATCCACGCCGATCGGCTCATCCTCCCAGTAGGGCAGGATGTGGATCGTGATGAAGTCGACCTCGTCGGCCAGCGACGGATTGCGCAGCCAGAATTCCCAGACGTCGGCGTAGGTCACGGGCTGCGTGACCCTCTGCTTCACCTGCCGGATGTAGCGCCGCAGTTCGCTGGCCGTCAGGTCCTTGCGCAGCAGGACCTCGTTGCCGACGATCACCCGCTCGATCGTGTCCTTGTATTTGTTGGCATGGTCGATCAGCAGGTTGATCTGCTCGAGATTTTCCTTGTCGTTGTTGTTCAGCCACGCGCCGTGCCAGACCTTGAGCCCGTACTTGCCGGCATTCTGAGGTACCGCCTCCAGGTTCTCGCCAGAGGAATAGGTGCGAACCGCCTTCACCTTGCCCTCCAGGCGCTTGAGATCGGAATCGATCTGCGCCGGCGTCGGGAAGGTACGCGTGAGAGGGCTCTGGCCCGGCCGATAGGGAGCGAACGAAACGCTCTGAAGAGGTGCCGTACTCCAGCCGGCAATGTCGACCGGCCGGTTCGGAACCCACCACCACAGGAAATTGAGAGCCGCTACGACCGCGAAAGCCAGCAGCGCCACGAGTGCACGCATGGGGAGGCTTGTAGCAGGATCGCTGAGCGGACGTATGGCTTTTCGAGGGCTCTTTGTCCCCAAAAGCTACAAGGCGCCCCGCTGCAGGCCGGCGATGGCCTGGCGCACGACCTGGTGGCCGCGAAACAGCACCGCCTCCTTCCAGTCGTCGGTCTCGGGGTAGAACTGCCGCCGCATCGCCTTGCGCACCGCCTCGGCTTCCTTGCCCAGCGGGTCGCCGTATTTGTGCAGCCAGTGATCGGCCCGGAAGGCCTTCTGGCCGCTCTCGCGGTCGAAGGTGCCGTATTCCAGGGTGCACATGGTGAGCCGGGTCTGGGGCTCCTTCAGGACCCGGTTCAGGCCGTAATGGCCGAGACCGTCGCGCGCCTGGGAGGCCGTCTGTCCCCTCTTCGACTCGGTGACCGAGTCACCCCAGAAATTGCGGACCCGCCGCGACCCGCCGGTGCCGATGTCGTAATGCGTGATCGGCTCGCCGTAACCATACGGGCCGAGGCCGGTGTGGAAATCGACCACGGCCACGTCCTGGCGGCTCTTCAGATAGCGGTCGACGATGGCATGGAGCGTGCGGTTGGACCAGGCCGGCCCGCCGCCGCCGAAGAACATGCCGTCGGCGTGGCTGTACTGGCCGCCCGAGACGGCGCGGAAGAACTCGATGTCGCCGACCTTGCGCCGGTAGGCCGCCAGCCGGGCGTCAGCGGCCGCACGTCCCTGCTCGCTGAAATCAGCCGGTACGAGATCGTCGGCAATCTCCAGGTACCCCTCGTTCACCGGATAGGGCCTGGAATGGTCGACATAGTTGCGGTTGAGGTCGTTGCCCTCCTCCGTCACCCGCCGAGTCCAGGCGAAGCCGTAGGGGTTGATCGCATGCACGAACAGCACGGCGGTCCCCTTCGGCAGGCCGGCGGCGCCAATGCCGGCCAGCCAGTCGACCTGGAAGCCCGAGCCGCAATAGCCCTCGATGCCGTGGGTCGATGAGATCGTCACCATCACCTTCGTGGCGTCGGCTGGCCCGACCCAGGCCACGTCCGTCGACAGGGATTCGCCCTTCGGTCCCTTGGTCGGGTTGTCGTAGCGGAAGGTCTGCGCGTCGGCGAGCCGGGCGGCCGACAGGAACTTGTCGCGCGCCTCGCTGTAGTCGGCGGCGAAAGAGGCAATGTTGTTCATGGTCGACGATACCTCGTCCGAAGCTTCAGACATTTCAAAGATGCCCTCAGACTCCTCCCCGTCGTTTGGGAAGGAGACGTGGCGAACACTTTACAAGTTAGCCTGGTTTACGGGTTGAGATCGATGGGCTTGAGCACGACGTTGCCGAAGACCGGATGCTTGCAGTATTCGTCTCCGTTCAGCGGTCCATCGCGCCTGAAGCAGCTGTCCACCGGGGCTGAAAGACGTTCTTGCCGTCACATCTCGGCTTGGTCATCGGCACTGACACGAAACACAACTATAGGTAGCTTGTGTATCGACTTTTTACTCGCCATTCTTCGGTGCGGTGATCGCTAGGGATGGCCGACAATCGACAAGCCCTACGGAACAGCTAGGTATCGACAAATCCCCGGGTTTGATTCTCGGTGCTTCACCCCAATGCGTCCAAGGTGTTGAGGTTTGACGTGGCGCTCAAGAAAATTGGCACTGTCGGCCGCAAAGCGATTTTGGCTCTCGTTTGCCTTTTAGCCCGAGGTTTCGTCTCGCTCCTGGCAACCTGGTACATCTACTCGGCAGCAATCCTCCTCTACAGGTGTTCCCGTCACTGGAATGATCTTTGTTTCGCCTTTCCGTTCCTAGTTTTCTTGCTGTTTCCTCGGATTACCGATGAAGACGGTTACGACCCCAGTCTTGCCGAAGGCTTCGATGCTCGTCTTCTTGAAGCGGGCTACGATCCTCGCCTTTTTGCAATTCTGTCATTGGCATTGATCGTCACTGTCCTCTGGACAGTCCTCGCATTGGTACGACGGCGCAGATCGTCCTAATGTTTGCTAGGAATCGATACTGCCCGGCCATACACCCCGCTGCTGCCGATTCTATACCCCTCTTCGATATAAAATCTCGTTTGCGCGGAAAGCTTGTACTCATCCGCAGGATCGGAATTGGACGAAAGCCAATCCGCAAATGTTCCGGAGATCGTAAGGAGTTCACGCAGCGTCAGTCCTGCCTGCTGACCGATCAGACCGACATTGATATTGGAGATGTTCCTGAAATGCCGAAGCTGGGTATATCCCGTGAAGAGGCTTCCCTTCCGCTGGTAGTCATAGGCGCCAGCGTGCCCGACAAGCGTGCCGAGACTTATCATCAGCTTTAGGTCAGCGGCCGGATCGGAATTGGAGCGCATAGAGGCGTATTGTTCTCCAATGCGGCGGCCATCCGCAGCCACTCTGGCAAGATCGGTATTGGGAGACATCACATATCCAGTCGGTGAATTCTTGTCGGGTATTGCCGTGCCATCCGGCAAACGCACGACCTCACCAACAGTCTCTAGAGCCGCACGGAATTCCGGACTGCCCGGAGTCGGCTCCGTTGGGGGCGCAATTCCTTGGGGAGCCTTAGCTGGCTCTTGCGGTTGCACGATTTCTGTATTGCCGTTCGCTCCGACCGGCTGGTCTCCGCCGCCGCCGACACGGACGATATTCGGATCGCCATTTAAGCTTGGCAGCACGTCGTCGACGAGGCCGCGAATGTCCGCCATCGTCGGCGGCTTGCCCTCGACAGGCTCGAACGCGCCCAAGAGCGTGTCGAGTTGCTGCCGTGCGGTCCGGGCCTCCTCGCCGTCGGGATCGACGTTGGCAGCGCGCAGTCCCTCGCCCAGGAACAGGCGGCCGAGACGGTGGCGCTCGAAGTCTGGATCGGATTTGCCTTCGGCGAGGGCCTTCTGGAGTTTGGTCAGGCGGTCGTAGTCGCTGTCGCCGAGCGACAGCCGGTATTGTGTGAGATCGAGGCCGGTGAAGTCTTCCTGGTTGCGTACGGCCTGGTCGTCGAGCTTCTCGTAGAGATCGCGATCCGTTACCACGCGGCCGCCGTTGATGGCCGTGGCCTCCAGTCGTTCCGTCTGCTCCGGGCTCAACCCGTCGCGCAGGTCCGTCGGCATAGCCATCAGCGGTGCCCCGGGATTGGCGCCGAGCCATTCGAGCGCGCCCGTCGCCGCGCGGCCCCGCGCCGCCTGCCACGCCCGGTCGGCGCGCGCCTGCTCGATCCGCGCCATCCGGGTCACCTGCGCCTGTACCTCTGGCGAGGCGTCCGGCGGCGTCAGTTCGGAGGCCCTCGCCTGGTAGTCGTCGAGGTCCGGGCGGCGCGCCGGATCGTCCGGCGTGGCGGCGAGGCCGCCGACGATCTCCGTCACGCGCCGCTCCTCGCGCGCCCGTTCGATCCTGCGCTCGACCGCCGCCTGTCGCTCCGGCTCGATCACCTCGCGTGCGTGCATGTAGAGCGTCGCTGCGCGCTCGGGATCCTGGCCGATCGCGGCCTCGACCGCGCCGGCATAGAGATCGCTGAGGCCGGTGCGCACCGCCGTGTCGGTCCGGCCCGCGTCAAAGCCGCGACGCTCGCCCTGGTAGCGCAGCTCATCCACCGCGGTGCGACCCAGCAGGCGCAGATGGGCCGGGTCCTGCCAGGAAAGCGACCCGTCCCGCTGCAGGTCGGCGAGGCGCTCGGCCACGCTGCGGTCGTCCAGCACCGACGTCGCCCGCTCCGCGATCCGGCCGAGTTCGCCGCCGGCACGGTCGAGACGGCGGTCGAGCAGCGGCTCGAGCAGCGCCTTCTGGCGCGGGCCCTGCGCCTGCGCCAGATAGCGGTCCTTCAATTCACCCAGCAGCGGGATGGTCTCGGCGATACTGGCCAGCGCGGCCTCGGGGTCGCGGCCCGCGAGGCCCGTCGCCGGATCGTGCACCAGGCTGCGGACCTCAGTAGCAAACCCGGTGTCGAGCTGGCGCGCGACCATCTCGTCGGCCTGCAGGCCAAACGGGCTATCGTCCCCGAGGCCGTCAAGCAGCGACGGCATCGGAGGAGAGGCGGCATCACTGCCATCACCACCAAACAATCCCAAAGGCGTCTCTCCTGTAAGAAGCGAGCCTTTGAGCTACTGATGAGCCGGACTTTGAAATTGCAATCGTCAAATCTCGAAGGGAACCGCCGACAGGAATCGCTGCCGCTACCGGCTATGTTTTCCATATCAGCGACTAAAGTGCGGCGAGGTAGGACAGGTTGGGTGCCAAGATCGAGGTGACGCGGCCGGAATTGTCTTCGGCGCAACTGCGTCGGCTGGCGTCGCGAAGTCAGTATGGTCCATTCTCTTGCCAGATCGTGGTGCTGGAGAGATGGTCACGCCCGGAAGCCGCGGAGGCCTGCGGCGTGGATCGTCAGGCGCCGCGACTGGAGTTCACCGCTACAATCACGATGGCGTTGGTGGATTGAGCGATGCCGAGCACAGCGCTCGCCCGGCTTGACCACTTCAGGCAACTAGCGGCCGCCAACGTCAAGAGCTTATGAGATGCCCGGGCTTAGGCTCCTGGCCGGAGAAGTTTCCAACGTCCTGGGTTCATACCCTTATTGCCTGCGTCTCAGGTGCGCAAGGTGAGGCCGCCGTCGACCACCAGCTCGTGTCCGGTGATGAAGTCGGCTTCGTCGGAGGCCAGCAGCAGCGCGCCGCGGGCGATGTCGATGGGCTGGCCGAGCCGGCGCAGCGCGGCCTTCTTCTCCCAGACCTCGCGGATCTCCGGCTTGTCGAAGTTGGTCCGCGTCATGCCGCTGTAGATGGCGCCCGGGCAGACGTAATTGGCGGTGATGTTGAACTTCCCCAGCTCCAGCGCCAGCGTGCGCGTGAGCCCGCCGACCCCAGCCTTGGAGGCGCAATAGGCAGCCAAGCCATAGTCGGTGTCGAAGGCCATGACCGACGCCGTGTTGACAATGCGCGCGCGGCCCTTGTCGCGGGCCCTCAGCTTCAGCGCCGGGATGGCCTCGCGGCAGAGCCGGAACATGCCGCGCACGTTAACGTCGTTCACGCGGTCCCACATCTCGTCGGTCATCTCCTCGACGAAGGCCCGCCCGCTGACGCCGGCATTGTTGAACAGGATGTCGAGCGCGCCGAAGCGGTCGAGCGCGGCGGCGACGATCCTCTTCGGCGCGTCGTCGCCCGTGATATCGGCGGCGAACGACGCGATTGACGCGTTGCCCGCATGCGCTGTGTCGATCGCCGATTCGGGGCGGTCGACCGCCAGGACCTGCGCGCCCTCGTCGGCAAAGAGCTTTGCCGACGCCTCGCCGATGCCCGAGGCGGCACCGGTCACGATCGCGATCTTGCCCGACAGTCTGCCCATGCGATCCTCCCGTCCTCAGGCGACGTCGATGATGACCTTGCCGGTCGCCTTGCGCGACAGCAGGGCGTTCATGGCGTCGGCCGCCTTCTCCAGCGGGAAGCGCATGGAGATGTGCGGCTTCAGCTTGCCCTCGCCGTACCAGGCCAGCATTTCGTCGAAGTTCTTGCGCGCCTCGGCAGGCTCGCGGCCGCGCCAGGCACCGTAGAAGACGCCGCGCACGTCGCAGCTCTTCAGCAGCGCGAGGTTGGCCGGCAGAGACGGGATGCGGCCCGCCGCGAAGCCGACGACCAGCAGGCGGCCGTACCAGGCGATGCAGCGCACCGATTCGTCGAAGGCATCGCCGCCCACCGCGTCGTAGATGATGTCCGCGCCGTTGCCGCCGGTCAGTTCCTTGACCTTGTCGCGCATCTTCTCCTTGGCGTAGTTCACGAACATCGTGGCGCCGTACTTCCGGCAGATCTCCATCTTCTCGTCGGAGCCGACGGCGGCGATGACCTTGAGGCCCATCAGCGCGCCCAGTTCGACCGCGGTGAGGCCGACGCCGCCCGAGGCGCCGGTGACCAGCAGCGTCTCGCCTGGCTTGTAGCTGCTGCGCTGCTTCAGCGCGTAGTACGAGGTGCCGTAGGTCATGGTGAACGCGGCACCATCCTCGTAGCTCATGTTCTTCGGCATCGGCAGGAGCTGGATCTGGTCGACCACGGCCTCGCTGGCATAGCCGCCATGGCCGATCATGCCGATCACGCGGTCGCCGACCTTGTAGCCGGTGACGCCCTCGCCTACTTCGGTGATGTCGCCCGCGATCTCGTGGCCCGGCGCGAACGGGCGCGGCGGCTTGAACTGGTACTTGTCCTGGATGATCAGGGTGTCCGGGAAGTTGACGCCGGCCGCCTTGGTCGCGACGCGCACCTGGCCCTTGCCCAGCGGCTTGGAAGGCATCTCCACCAGCTTCAGGCTCTCCGGCCCGCCCGGCGTTTCGCTCAGCATCGCGCGCATCGTCTTGCTCCCGTTTCTCGGTGTTCCATCCAGTGACGGCATTGATACGATGGCGGGCCGCCCAGCGTCCATCCATGCTAGGAAGGCTCGACTTCCGCGAGGAGAAAGATGGCAGGGCTTTACTACGAGGATTTCACCGTCGGCCGCGTGTTCGAGCACGAATGGACGCGCACCGTGACGGAGATGGACAATGTCCTGTTCAGCTCCCTCACCATGAACGTGCAGCCGCTTCATCTGGACGAGGAGTTCGCCTCGAAGACCGAGTTCGGCCAGCGCATCGTGAACAGCCTGTTCACGCTCGGACTGATGATCGGCATCACGGTGAACGACACCACGCTCGGCACCACCATCGCCAATCTCGGCATGACCGACGTGCGTTTCCCCAAGCCTGTCTTCCACGGAGACACGCTGCGGGTGCGGACCCGCGTGGTCAGCCTGCGGGAGAGCAAGTCGCGGCCCGACGCCGGCATCGTCGAGTTCGCCCACAGCGCGATCAACCAGCGCGGCGAGATCGTCGCCGAATGCACCCGCCAGGCGCTGATGCGCAAGAAGCCCAGGAGCTGAAGTCCGATGCGTTCCTTCCTGTTCGTCCCCGCCGATTCCGAGCGCAAGCTCGCCAGGGGCCCCTCCTCCGGTCCCGACGGGCTGATCCTCGATCTCGAGGATTCCGTCGCCACCGATCGCAAGATGATCGCCCGTGACATGGCGCTGGCCTACCTGAAGAGCGCCGACCGGGCCGGGCCGAAGCTCTACGTCCGCGTCAACGCGCTCGACACCGGCCTCACGCTGGGCGACCTCGCCGCCACCATGCAGGGCAAGCCCGACGGCATCGTGTTCCCGAAATGCGTCGGCCAGGCCGATCTCGACCTGATGTCGAACTATCTCGATGCGCTGGAGGCACGCGAGGGCATCGAACGCGGCAGGACGCGCATCCTCACCATCGCGACGGAGAGCGCGGCGGCGATCCTCGCGCTGACGGCGGCGCCCGCCAGACATGCCCGCCTGATCGGCCATTCCTGGGGCGGCGAGGATCTGATGGCCGATCTCGGCGCGCTGGCGAAGGGCCCCTCGCCCGGCGTCTACGACGACACGTTCAAGCTGGCCCGCACCGTCAACCTGATGGCCTCGGTGGCCGCCGGCGTCACCGCCTACGACACGGTCTATCCCGACATAAAGAACGTCGAGGGCCTGCGCGCCGAGGCGCGCGATGCGCGCCGCATGGGCTATGGTGGCAAGATCGCCATCCATCCCGACCAGGTCGCGATCATCCACGAGGTCTTCACGCCGAGCGAGGCCGAGATCGACTGGGCCAACCGCGTCATCGCCACCTTCGAGGGCAATCCCGGCGCCGGCGTCCTCACCATGGACGGCAAGATGCTGGACAAGCCGCATCTCGTGCTGGCCCGCCGCCTGGTTGCGCGGAAGGGTGGATGAAGGACAATTTCGGCCTCCTCGACACGCTCGATAGGCTGTTCGCGGGAGATCGGCGGTCCGTCCTCTCGCTGGACGAGTTCCTCGCGGGACTCGAAGGCCGCTCCTATGCCTTCGCGATCCTGGCGGTGAACGTCGCCAACGTCGTCCCGACCGGCATTCCCTGGCTGTCCACGATCACCGGCGTGCCGATGCTCTATCTCCTGGCGCAATACTTCGCCGGAAGACCCGTGCCGTCGCTGCCGCGCGCGATCGGCAGGCGCGGCCTGCCGCGCGGCAAGCTGCAGGATTTCCTCGGCAAGGCCCGGCGCTTCATCCGCTGGCTCGAGAACACCGTCCACGCGCGGCGCGAGGGATGGGTCAACGGCCTGCCGCGACGGCTGCTGCTGTTCGCCTGGACGGCCAACGTGGTGATCCTCGCGTTGCCCATTCCGTTCGACAATCTCTTCCCGGCCTGGGCGATTCTCTTCTTCTGTTTCGCCCTGATCGAAGATGACGGCGTGATGGCCATTCTGGGATGGATCATGACCGTGATTACCGCAGTATGGACTGTGTTTCTCCTGATGGTCGGCCATGCCGCCATCTCGGCCGCAATTTCGACGTTGAGGGCCGCCATGTTCGACTGATGACGAACATGGCCAATAACTCCCGCCCCCTGCTCGCCGCCCTCGACCGCGGGGAGTCCCTGCCGGCATCCTGGTACACCGATCCCGCCATCACCGAACGCGAGATCGCGCACGTCTTCCGCAAGAGCTGGAACTATGTCGGACCGCTGTCGCAGTTGAACGCGGTCGGCGATTACATCACCGGCTATGCGGGCCGCGTGCCGGTTGCCGTCGTGCGCAACGAGAAGGGCCTGGCCGGCTTCGTGAACGTCTGCCGCCATCGCCGCCACGAGGTCCTGAAGGGCCGCGGCAACGCCCGGAGCCTGCAATGCGGCTACCACGCCTGGACCTACGATCTGGAAGGCGGCCTGAAGCGCGTGCCGCGCTCGGCCTCCGAGCCCAACTTCAATCTCGCCGACTTTCCGCTGCTGCCGATTCGCGCCGAGACGCTGGGGCCGTTCGTCTTCGTCAATCTCGACGCCGACGCGCCGAGCGCGAAGTCGCTCTATGGCCCGGTTCTCGACCTGATCGCCGCGAGCGGCGTCGATCTCGACACGCTCGTCCACTACAGCCGAGAGGAATGGCAGTCGGGCGCCAACTGGAAGACGATGCTCGAGAACTATCTCGAATGCTATCACTGCGCCGTCGCCCATCCCGGCTTCAACGCTGCCATCGATGTGCGGCCCGACGTCTACACGCTGAAGACGCACGGTCATTTCTCGAGCCAGAGCGGCCAGGTCCGGCCGGCCGCCCTCGAAGGAAAGAGCAAGATCGAGCTATACGACGTCGCCGGCGCGGTAACACAGTCGCAATATCACTTCCTGTGGCCGAACGTGACGATCAACATCAATCCGGGTTTCCCCAACCTGTCGATCGACGTCTGGACGCCGAACGGCCCGAACGCGACCAACGGCTTCTCCGAGCAGTTCTTCGGACCGGGCGTGAGCGAGGACTTCGCAAAGTCGCTGGTCGCCTTCAACAAGCAGGTGGCGGCGGAAGACGACGCATTGACCGATTCGGTCCAGCGCGCCCTGCTGGGCGGGATCCCCGACACCGGCCGCTTCCTCACCAACAGCGAACACTTGGTCATCCACTTCCAGAAGATGATCGTCCAGGCGGTCGGCGGCGCCTGAGCCACGTCATCCAGAGCGCAGCAAAGGATTTCGCGCGCGCAAGGGAGTCCTTTGGTCGTTCCGTCAGGTCCTTCGCTGCGCTCACGACGACAAGCCGTCCCGATCCAATACGACCGCGGCAATCCCAGTACGCGCTCGGCGACGAAGTTCGGGATCTGTCGGTCAGGATAGGTGCCAGCATCCGGGCCAGGTGGGCCTCGGGGCCGAGCGCACGTCGACGACGAACATCGAAGCGCCCTTCGTCTTCCCTCTTCCTGGCTCGCGCGGTGGGAGTGAAACCCACCGCCAATCAAGCTCTCGTCTGAGAATCAGGCTCTTACGAAAGCTCGAAGCCTTCGTAACCGCTGGATCGCATCTTCTCGCACGCCGCTCGATATGTCGGGATTCCGCCCATATAAGCGAGCAATTCGCGGCTGGCGCCGTCCGGGCCCTTGCGGCGATACCACGAGTTCCGGTTCTGGCCGAGCAAGGTCGGTTCTGAAACGGCATTGTGATGAGCCATCCAGGCAGCCTCGGTCTCTGCGGAGGGCTGGATCGACTTCAGGCCCTTCTCGCGCACGAAGCCGATGGTGTCGGCAATCCAGTTGCACTGCTGATCGACGCAGACGGGGACATTGCAGATTGCTGCGGCCGGTGCGAATGGCGCCATCGTCATGAACAGGTTGGGAAACCCGTGCACCTGCATTCCGACCGTTGTACGCAGCGACGTCTGCCAGAGGCTTCGCAGCGATGCGCCACCGACACCCCGAATGTCGATCTTGTTGATCGAGCCAACGCCCGCGTCGAAGCCTGTCGCGTAGATGATGATGTCGAGATCATGATGCCGGGTACCGGTGTTTATGCCTGCGGCATCGATCGAGGTGACCGGCTCTTCGCGCAGGTCGACGAGTTCGACATTTTCACGATTGAAGGATTCGTAGAACCCATTCTCAAGAGGCACCCGGCGGCTTCCGAAATAGTAATCCGTCGGAACGAGTTTGGCGGCCACCCTTGGGTCCCTGATCCGGGCCCTGATCTTCTTGCGCACGAACTCCGAGACGAAGGCGGCCGCTTCGGCATTGACACCGGAGTCCGCGAAACTCTCCGACCAGAGCCGCAGGTTACCGTCGCTCCATATGCCTTCGAGGCGCTGCTCGCGCTGGTCGGGCGGCACATCCTCGAATCGGGGCGGACTGGGCGAATCGTAGACGAACCCGCCACGCGATTTGTGGACCTTCTCGCGGAGATCATCGAAGGATGCCCGCATCCGAGCGAGATCCTGCTTGTCAGTCTGCGGATTGCGGATGGCGATCGCGTACTGGGGCGTCCTCTGGAATACCGTCAAGTGCGCGACGTTCGGCGCAAGTGTCTGGATCACCTGGATCCCGGTCGCGCCGGTGCCGAACACACCTACGCGCTTGCCCGAGAAGTCTGTCGCATCCTTCGGCCAGCGACTGGTGTGATAGCTCTTGCCGGCAAACAGTTCATGCCCTGGAAACGGCGGCACCATCGGTTCCGAGAGGCCGCCGGTATTGAAAATGACGAAGCGCGCACGCACTGCATCACCTTTGTCGGTGTTCACCGACCAGGTTCCTGTCTCCTCGTCGTAGGTAGCGGCCATTACCCGGGTGCCCAGGCTGATATGGCGTCGAAGACCGTACTTGTCGACGACATGGTTGAGGTAGCGCTCGATCTCCGGCTGGCCCGGAAATCGTTCCGACCACGCCCCTTCATTCCATAATTCCTTGGAGAACCAGTACTGGTAGAAGGGGAAGTGCGAGTCGACGCGCGCACCGGGATACCTGTTCCAGTACCAGACGCCCCCAATGCCATCGGCGGCCTCGAAGGTCCGGACCTTCAAGCCATCCTGGAGCAATCGGTACAACTGGTAGATGCCCCCGAGCCCCGCGCCGACCACCACGGCATCCAGGATCTGGGTATCGGCGTTCTTCAGGGTTTGGGACCGTTCGGCCAAATGGGCTGACATATGCTCCTCCCGAGCAGGTCGTACTGGACAACAAGACTGGCTTGATCTCGCTTCGCGGGCGCCGGAAACGATCAGGTCATCGCTGTGGCGAGAAGCCTGAGGCTGCGGAGAAACCGTTTCGCCTCGGACGCGCCGAGCACATCGATCAGGCGCTGCTGATGTGCCGAGAATCGTTGCTTGAGCTTCGAGAGCAATCGCTCGCCCTCGGTGGTCAGCTGGATATGCCGGTGCCGCCGATCCACGACCGACGGTATCCTGACGAGAAGGCCGCGATCTTCGAGGGCGTCGATCAGGGGAACCATGCGGGGACGCTCTACGCCGAGCGCCAGGGCCAAGTCCGCCTGGTTAGCGCCCGGATTGTCGGCGACGACGGCGAGAACGGAGAATTGGGCAGTCGTGACGGCGTCTTGGCCGAACACCCGATAGATGTCGGCGAAGATCAGCAATTGGGCCCGCCGGATCGCGTAGCCAATCGTCCCTTCCAGATAGGACAGGTCCAAGGCCGGTGCGACGGCGCGGGCTTCCTGCGAGGCCGCCATGACTGCTCTCCTTGCCACTGTACCTGACTCGATAAGAAGGGCGCGCCGGGAGGTCGAACGGCCGGAACGATCCGCCAGTCCGCCTCTCGGCGAATATAGATAACGATATTATCTTTTATCTTGCAAGTAATCCGACGCAGCTCGCTTGCTGCCTTTCTGGAATTCCCGCGCAGCGGCTAGTCCGCGCCTATGCGATGATCGACAAGCCGCCCAACCGGCGCCCGCATGGGTTCATGGCCTAGTACGACCGCGGCAGTCCGAGCACGTGCTCGGCGACGAAGTTCAGGATCATGTTCGTGGAGATCGGTGCCACGGTGTAGAGGCGCGCCTCGCGGAACTTGCGCTCGACGTCGTATTCCTCGGCGAAGCCGAAGCCGCCATGGGTCTGCACGCACATCTCGGCCGCCGCCCAGGAGGCTTCCGACGCCAGCATCTTGGCCATGTTGGCCTCGGCGCCGGCGTTGATACCGGCCTCGTACATGGCGGCCGCCTTGCGCACCATCAGGTCGGCCGCCTCGATCTGCGTGTAGGCGCGGGCGATCGGATACTGCACGCCCTGGTTCTGGCCGATCGGGCGGCCGAACAGCTTGCGCTCCTTGGCGTAGTTCACCGCCCGCTCGATGAACCACTTGCCGTCGCCGATGCATTCCGAGGCGATCAGCACGCGCTCGGCATTCATCCCGGAGAGGATGTAGCGGAAGCCCTGCCCCTCCTCGCCGATCAGGTTCTCGGCCGACACTTCCATATTGTCGAAGAACACTTCGGTGCTGTTGTGGTTCATCATCGTGCGGATCGGGCGGATGGTGAGGCCCTTGCCCAGTGCCGAGCGCATGTCGACGAGGAACACCGACAGGCCTTCCGTCTTCTTCTTGGTCTGGTCGCGCGGCGTGGTGCGGGCGAGCAGCAGCATCAGGTCGGAATGCTCGGCGCGGCTGGTCCACACTTTCTGGCCGTTCACGACGTAGGTGCTGTTGTCCTTCTTCACCGCCGTGGTGCGCAGGCTGAGCGTATCGGTGCCGCTCGACGGCTCGGTGACGCCGAAGGCCTGCAGGCGCAGTTCGCCGGTAGCGATCTTGGGCAGGTAGCGTTCCTTCTGCTCCTTGCTGCCGTGCCGCAGCACCGTGCCCATGATGTACATCTGGGCGTGGCAGGCGGCGGCGTTGCAGCCAGCCTTGTGGATCTCCTCCAGCACCGCGCTGGCGGCTGAAATGCCAAGACCGGCGCCGCCATATTCCTCGGGGATCAGGATCGACAGCCAGCCCGCCTCGGTTAACGCCTTCACGAAGGCGGTCGGATAGCCGCGCTCGCGGTCGAGTTCGCGCCAGTAGGCGCCGTCGAACTTCAGGCAGAGTTGGCGAACCGCGTCGCGGATCTCGGGATGCGTCGGAGCGTAGGGATTTTCCATGGCGCGCAAGCTAGTCCGCGCCTTCACCCCGTGCAATGCGACCAAGCTTGTCCACCAGAGGTCCGTGGATTTCGGGACCGAAGCCGTCGACCGTGGCCTCGCGCAGCGCGGTCACGCCGTCGACCGCACCCGCATCGTCGACGGTCGCCTGCGTGACGGCGAGGTCGCGTTCCGCCGTCAGGAATTTCGCAATGACCGGCTGCCAGTCCGGGCGCAGCACCGCCAGCGCCGCCATCAGCCCGTAGGCGCCCCAGTTCGATACGCCGGCGACGACGAGGTGATCGCACGAGGTGACGCTGGCGATCTCCGCGCCGTTGGGCACATGTCGCGCGATCAGGCCCGCCGGCAGCTTGCCCATGCCGATCTCGTTGCCACCGTCGCCGACTGCGAGCTTGGCCCAGTCGCCGCCCTCGAACAGCGTGTCGAGCGGCGCCGTCCACGGCGACACGTCGACCCCGCGCATGTTGCGCGGCCGGCCGTCGGCGCTCGGGCCGCAGCGCTCGATGGCGACGACGTGAGTAAGGTTCTCTTCCCGCCAGCGCCGCGCCGTCTCGTCGATCGCACTGCCGTCATTAAGCGGGATCTCGTCGACCAGCACGGGCTCGCCCGTAGCGCGGACCGCGGCCCGCACCGCCTCGACGCTGGGCGTGTCGACGGCGATGCGCGCGGGCACGCCGCAGGCCACCAGCGCGGCCGCCAGCAGGGCTGTTCCCACCGGACCGTCGGTCTCCGCCGCCGCCACGTCGCCGCGCGGCACGAAGAACCCGGTGATCAGTCCCACCCGCGTGGCCGTGGCCAGCGACCGTGCGGCCGCCGCCAGCCCGCCGCGATTGGCGTCGATTAGTTCCTGCGTCTTGCGGCCGAGATCGCGGCACACCAGGTCTTCGATCGCGGCGAGGCGACGATCCTGCTCACTTGTCCTTGGCGACATAGACTCCCTTCCAGTCCACCGGCGAATCGTCGATCAGGGCGTCGAGTCGTCCGCGCATCATCTCGTAGTAGGTCTGGCGCCAGCCCGCCGTCTCAGCGGCGGCCTGGCAGGTTCCGATCATCTCAAGCGCCTCGGCGAAGCCGCCGGTGCGATAGAGCCTGAGGAATTCGTCTTGGCAAGCCTGGAGTGCGCGAAAGGCGTCCGTCTGCGCGACGGCGGGATCGCCCAGCAGCGCGAACACCCGCTCGGGCTCGGTCTTCCCCTTCACGGTGATGAGGTCGATCTCCGCCGTCGCATAGTCCTCGACCGCCTCACGCGTCTTGCGGCCGATGATGATGCCGACGCCGTAGGTTTTGCACTGGCCTTCGAGGCGCGACGCGAGGTTCACGTCGTCGCCCAGGCAGGAATAGGTGAAGCGCTGCGTCGAGCCGAAATTGCCCACCGAGGCGGGGCCGGTGTTGAGACCGACCCCGATATTGACCGGGATGTGCTTGCGCCCCTCGGCTTTCGCCTCGGCCTTCCACTCCTCATTCAGCTCCGCGAGGCGGGCCTGCATCGCCAGCGCCGCGTCGCAGGCCCGCGCGGCATGGCGCTCGACCGGCAGCGGCGCATTCCAGAACGCCATGATGGCGTCGCCCATGTATTTGTCGATGGTGCCCGTGAGACCCAGGATCAGGTCCGTCATCGGCGTCAGGAAGCGGTTCATGAACCGCGTCAGCCCTTGCGGATCGAACTGCTCGGAGATCGTGGTGAAGCCGCGCACGTCGGTGAACATCACCGTGATCTCGCGCTGCTCGCCGCCGAGCTGCAGCAGACTCGGATTGCGCGCGAGCTGCTCGACAAGGTCCGGCGACAGGTACATGCCGAAGGCGCCACGGATCTCCGCCCGCTCCCGCTCCGTGCGCATGAAGGCCAGCGCCGTGCCGCCGACATAGATGGCCGCGAAGGTAATCGGCGGATAGATCGGGTCGAACAGCAGCTGATAGTTCGAGTAGGCGATCCACGGCACGGCGAGGCCAATGCCGATGAAGGTCGTCGCCACGACCGCCATCTTGCCGGCCGACAGGCGCGGCAGCAGCACGACCAGCAGCAGGCCGATGATCGCGAGGTAGAGGAACTCCGCGCCGTCGGCATAGTCCGGCCGGGCCAGGAACTTCTGCTCCAGCATCTGCTCGGCGAGTTGGGCATGCAGCTCGACGCCGGGCACGGCGTCCTGGACCGGGGTGTTGCGCAGGTCTTTCAGACCGATGGCGCTGGTGCCCACGAAGAAGACGTTGCCTTCGATCTTTTCTGCCGGCACCTCGTCGTTCAGTATGGCGCGGGCGGAAATGAACCGCTCCTCCTTGTGGCCGGTGTCGTAGACAATGAGGCGGCCGCGTGCGTCGGTCGGCACTTCGAGATTGCCGGTCCTGATCGCGACGATGCCGGTCTTCTCGCCGAACGACATCTCCCCGCTGGCGCCCGAGGACTTGATCAGATAGGTCGAGGCCTCCTGCGCGACGCGCAACGCCTCGATCGACAGCGCGGGAAACAGGCCATCGTATCCCGCCACCCGGAACATCATCGGCACGCGACGGATAACGATGCTGTCGACGTCGGTGTTGACGCTGCCGTTGCCCTTGGCCGCTGCCTCCAGGATGTCGATGGATTTCACGGTGCCACCCTGCTGCGGCAGGAACTGGCTGGGCTGGTCACCGGCGAAAGCGACGCCGTGGAAGGTGCGCGGCGGCTTGCCAGTGCCCTTCACGTCGAAGCCGAAGCCCGCGACGACGCGCGACTGGGCCATGGCATCGGCCAGCACCTTGTCGTTGTCCTGCACGGCGGCGGCCAGCTTCTGCACGGTCTCGGGATCGGTGAAGGCCACCAGGTCGCGCACCATGCGACTGATCGACGAGCGGTCCGGCTCGGCGAACACCGCGTCGAAGGCCACCACGACGGCGCCCTTCTCGGTGAGCTTGTCGACCAGGCGCGCGACGATGGTGCGCGGCCACGGCCACTGTCCGAATTCCTGAAGCGACGCCTCGTCGATGTCGACGATGCGCACCGGAGTCTCGGGATTATAGGTCCGCGGCTGGATCCGCTGGTAGCTGTCGAAGGCGAAGTCGCGCAGACGGGTGACCGCGGCCGGATCGGCAATGCGCAGCGCCAGCGCGCCAAGCAACACCAGCAGCGCGACGAAGACCGGCGCGCGCGGTGCGTTGATGCCGCGCATCAACCAGCTCATGTGCCTGTCGCCCCCTGCTCTCCCACGAACTCACTTTACAGAGGATGACGGCCAAGCCAAATAGCGCAGCTTGTCGGACGCCCCTCGCCAGACCGCCCTTCACGGCATCTACTTCAAGCTGAGCGCCCTCGTGCTCTTCTGCACGATGGACGCGATGGTGAAGGGGCTGGGCGGTACCTATGGCTCCTTCCAGCTCATGGTCTTCCGCAGCGGCGTCGCCCTGCTGCCGGTCGCGGTCCTGATCTGGCACGCCGGCGGCCTCAAGGTGCTGCGCAGCAACCGGCCCGGACTGCAGGCGCTGCGCGTGGCCATCGGCTTCGGCAGCATGTTCGGCTTCTTCTATGCCTTTCCGCGCATGCCGCTGGTCGACGCCTACGCCATCTCCTTTTCCGCCCCGCTCTTCATGGTCGCCCTGTCGGTGCTGATCCTGGGGGAACCGGTTGGCTGGCGGCGCTGGACCGCCGTCGGCGTCGGCTTCGCCGGCGTGCTGATCATGCTCGATCCCTGGGGCATCGAGTTCCACGCCGTCTCGCTCATCATCCTGGCGGCGACCTTCTGCTACTCGCTCTCGACCGTGATGGTCCGCCTGCTCAGCCGGCACGATCCCGACGTGGTGACGCTGTTCTGGTTCGCGATCGTGGGCACCGCGATCTCGCTGGCCTGCGCCATTCCCGACTGGATCTGGCCGCCGGCGATGGACTGGGTCTGGCTGCTGACGCTTGGCCTCCTGGGCGGCTTCGCCCAAATCCTGATCACGAGGGCCTGGCGACTGGCCCCCGCGGCCGTTCTCGCGCCCTTCGACTATGTGTCGATCGTCCTGGCCGTGGCCTTCGGATACCTCTGGTTCAAGGAAGAGCCCTCCTGGACGGTCTGGTACGGCCTGCCGCTGGTCATCGGCTCGGGCCTCTACATCCTCCACCGCGAGCGGGTCCGGGCCCGGGAACGGAAGAAATCCCTAATTCCCTAGGGTTTTTGTCGGGATTGACGAATCGCTTCGCCAACCACATCTTGTGGTCATGACCACCGAAGCAACGACCTTCTCCGTCTCCTCCAGCGCGGCCAAGCGGATCGCCTTCCTGGCGTCCCGGGAGCCCAAGCCCGTGATGATGCGGGTGGCAGTCCTGGGCGGCGGCTGCTCGGGCTTCCAGTACAATTTCTCCTTCGAGGAAGGGCGCAACGAGGACGACCTCGTCATCGAACGCGACGGCGCCGCCGTCCTGGTCGACGCCACCTCGCTGGAGTTCCTGAAGGGCAGCCAGCTCGACTATGTCGAGGAAATGGTCGGCGCCGCGTTCCAGGTGAAGAACCCGAACGCCACCTCTTCCTGCGGCTGCGGCAACTCGTTCAGCGTCTAAGCCGAGCGAAGCTCGGTTGCTGAGCGTCAGGACATCGTGAAGCGATGTCCGGGAGCGCCGAAGATGGAGCGCCCACTCTGAGCTCATCGCCCCGTGAAACGGGGCAGTTCCCCCCTGTGAAGGGGAAAGCCGTCGATCCCGTCCGCTTTGCGGCTGCGGCTTCTTCTTCCCTGCCGGATCGGCTGATAGCGTCCCGGCCGACAGGGAGCTTTCATGAACATCGGACGACGGACCTTCGCCTTCTCGGCGGCTAGCCTTCTTGCCTTCCCCGCGACCGCGCAGGAGGCCTGGCCGGCCCGTCCTGTCACCCTCGTGGTGCCCTATCCGCCGGGTAATGCCGCCGACATCAGCGGCCGCATCCTGCTCGAATCGCTGTCGACCGAGATCGGGCAGCGCCTGATCATCGACAACCGCGCCGGCGCCTCGGGCATCATGGGCACCGCCAGCGTCGCCCGCGCCACGCCCAACGGCTACACGCTGCTCCTCACATCCAACTCGCCGATCGCCAGCGGCCCGTGGGTGACGAAGAACGTGCCCTATGTCGTCGAGCGCGACTTCACGCCGATCGCCGGCGTGGCGCGCGGCGCCCTCGTCCTACTCGCCGCGTCCGACGTGCCCGTCCGCACGACCGCCGAGTTCGTCGCCTACGTGAAGGCCAATCCCGGCAAGACGAGCTACGGCTCGTTCGGCCAGGGCAATCTCAACCACCTGATCATGGAGATGCTGCGGCTGCGCCTCGGCCTCGACATGGTGCATGTCCCCTATCGCGGCAGCGGCCCGGCGCAACTCGATCTCGCCGCGGGGCGCATCCAGTTCCTGTTCGACGGCGCCCCCGGCGCACTGGCCCGCATCAAGGCGGGACAAGCGAAGGGCATCGCCGTCTCGCCCCTCAAACGCTCGCCCACCCTGCCCGACATGCCGACGCTGGCCGAATCGGGCCTGCCCGAACTAAGCGGCATGGATGCCGGCGGCTGGGTCGGCCTGTTCGGCCCGGCCCAGACACCGGCGCCCATCGTCCAGCGCCTGAACGGCGCGCTCCGGTCGGTCATTCCCGCCGCGCAGGCCAAACTGCTCGAACAGGGACTGGAGACCTTCACCGCCAACACCCCCGCCGACTTCGCCGCCTTCGTGCGCGCCGACAGCGAGAAATGGCGGCAGGTCGTCCAGGAAGCGAAGATCGAGCCGCAGGACTGAGGCGGCCGGCCAGACGTTAGCGACCGGTTGCGCCTGCCACAGTGCGGGCGCTGTCCGAACGATGCCCGGCGTCAGCCCGCGATGGCGACCCGGATGCGGTCGACGGCGGCGTCGGGCGCCGTGAGCACCGGTGTCTTGACCGCTTCGGTGACGGCGGCCAACGCACGCGACGTCGAGAAGTGGGCGAGCATGATGGCGTCGCAGTGCGCGAGTTCGGGCGCCCGCGCGGCGATCAGCGCGTTGTGCCGGTCGGCGTCGCCCTTGCGCAAGGCGTCCATGGCACCCTCGACGACGATCGTCTCGAGCGTCGCCTGGGCGCCCGCCTCGCCGACGAACTGCTCGAACTCCTCCGTCATGGTCAGCACCGACGGCGCGAAGGTCGCGAGCATCCCGATCCGCCGCCCCCGGCCGATCGCCTCCCGGAACATCGCCTCGTTGGGCTTCAGCACGGGCACCGGAAGTTCCTTTGCCATGCGCTCGATCGCCGGCCCGAACGCCGAGCAGGTGACGAGGATCGCCTCGGCGCCGATGCGATGCGCGTAGTCGCCGAGCTCGACGAAGCGCTCGAACATGCGCGGCGTCAGGTCATGATCCTTGGCGCGATCGATCGACAGTGAGGCGTCGAGCAGGTCAACGATCTCGGCCTCGGGCCAACGCGTGGCGAACGCGCGCTGAATGGGTTCCACGGCGACGGGCGTCCCATGCAGGAGGACGACGCGGGGCTTCTTCGACATGCGACGGTCTTTCGAAAGGAGAGCGTTTCAGGAATGCGGCAGGCGAGATACCAGACCACCGTCGCCATAGGCCTTGGTCGCGGCAGGAGAGGCGAGCAGCGCCATCCACGCGGCGGCACCTTCGGGGTTAGCGGCATCGGCAAAGATGGCGGCATCGAAGGTAGAGACGGTCTGGACCTCCGGCGGAAACGGACCGGCGACGGCGACGCCGGGCACCGACATCAGTTCGCTCACCTGCTGGATCGCAATGTCAGCCTCGCCGCTCGCGACCTTCTCGCCGGTGAACCCCATCGGGATCGTGACGGCGCGCGCGTTGACCTCCGCGGCGATACCCAGCCGCTCGACCAGCCCGGTGAAGTAGATGCCGCTCGCGCCGGCCTTGGAGTAGGCCACGCCCCTTGCACCGACCAGCGCCCGCTTGAACGCCTCGACCGTCGAGACGTCGGGTTTCGGCGCGCCCTCGCGGACGCCGACGCCCAGGATCGAGTCGGCGAGACAGACCCGGGTCTCGGGACGCACGATGCCGTCGGCACAGAGCTTGTCCATGGAGCCGTTAATGGCGATGACGACGTCGGCGCGCTGCCCTTCGGCGATCGACTTCATGATGGCCGTGGTCGGACGCCAGTCGATCTCCAGGCGATAGGGCGATGCGGCCTCGAAGGCCGGCTTCAGCCAGCGATTGACGGCCACCTCGAGGGCGAGACCGCTCATGACGGCGACGGACGACGATGCCACTTGATCCCACCCCTCGAACAATGGACGCCGCAATATAGCGTGATGCAGCCGGGCACGGCGGTAAAAGTTGATTCCAACACAGGAATGGTGAGACTTCACCAACCAACTGCAAATAATAGAGAATCTGCGTCAATGAAGATCGCGACCTGGAACGTGAACTCCGTGCGCAAGCGCACTGGCAACCTGGTCTCGTGGCTCGGCGAAACCCAGCCGGACATCGTCGTGCTGCAGGAAATCAAGGCGCAGGAGCCGACGTTCCCCACGCTCGAGGTCGAGGCGGCCGGCTACAAGTGCGCCATCGTGGGGCAGAAAGGCTTCAATGGCGTCGCGTTTCTCTCGCGTCATGCCTTCGACGTGACGGCGCGCGCCCTGCCCGGCCACGTCGAGGACGAGCCTGCTCGCTATGTCGAAGGCCGTGTCCACACGCCACGCGGGCCGCTGACGGTGGGCGGGCTCTATCTGCCCAACGGCAATCCCATCGCCACCGAGAAGTTCACCTACAAGCTCGCCTGGATGGAGCGGCTGCTCGGCCATGCCCGCGAGTTGCTGGCGCGCGAGGAGATGTTCGTGTTGTGCGGCGACTACAATGTCTGCCCGACCGAGATGGACGTCTACGATCCCAAGGCCTTCGCCAACGACGCGCTCTGCCAGCCCGAATCGCGCGCGGCGTTCCGCAAGCTGCTCAATCTCGGCCTGACCGACGCGGTGCGCGCCTTCCATCCCGACGGCGAGCAGTACACATTCTGGGACTATCAGGCCGGTGCCTGGCCCAAGGGCCATGGCCTGCGCATCGACCATCTGCTGCTGTCACCGCAGGCCGCCGACCGGCTCACCGCGGTCGGCATCGACAAGGCCGAGCGCGGCAAGACGGAGCCGTCGGATCACGTCCCGGTGTGGTGCGAACTGGACGTGGCGGCTTAACAATTGCCGTCGTCTCGACCGACGGCCGAAGGCCCGAGTGGCAAGACCTTCCCTCAACCGAAAGCTGGCCAATGGTGGAGAGAAGATCTCTCCACTCCGCCTCGCTACGCTCGGCTCCGGTCGAGATGACGGTAGTTTTTTCGGAGTCCGATGTCGTCACCCCGGACGACGGAGTGGTTTGGCTACTCCGCGCCGGCGCCGATCACGCCGCCGTCGGCGATGATGCACTGGCCGCAGACGAAGTTGCCCGCCTTGGAGGCGAGGAACACCGCGACGCCGCCGATGTCGTCGGGCTGGCCGATGCGCTTCAGCGCCGCCTTGCTCTCCTGGGCGGCGCGGATCTGCGGATTGTCCCACAGCGCCTTGGCGAAGTCGGTCTGGATCAGGCCCGGCGCGATCGCGTTGACGCGGATGTTGTGCTTGCCCCACTCCATGGCCAGCGACTTCACCAGCGAGAGGTCGGCGGCCTTGCTCATGTTGTAGGCGGCGATATGGGCCGAGCCGACCAGCGCGCCGATCGACGAGACGATGATGAAGGCGCCGTCCTTCCGTTCTGCCATCTCCGGGCCGACCATGTTCATCAGCCACAGGTTCGACATCACGTTGTTCTGCATGATCTTCTGGAACACCTCGTCCTTCAGGCCGCTGAGCGGGCCGAAATACGGGTTGGAGGCGGCGTTGCAGACCATGATGTCGATTCGGCCATAGGCCTTGCGCGCCTCGGCGACGAGGTTCTCGAGCTGGGCCTTGTCGGAGATGCTGGCCGCGACGGCGGTCGCCTCGCCGCCCTTGTCCTTGATCGCCTTCACCACCTCCTCGCAGGCCGGCAGCTTGCGGCTCGACACCACGACCTTGGCGCCGTGGGCGGCCATCTGCTCGCAGATCGAGCGGCCGATGCCGCGGCTGCCGCCGGTTACCACAGCCACCTTGCCGGTCAGGTCGAACATCATCGGTCGTCTCCTCGATTCATTTGGTCAGAAGTGCAATCAGCTCAACATGCGCCGACCAGAGGAACTGGTCGATAGGCAAGAGTTTCTCCAGTCGGTACCCGCCGTCCTGCAAGGTTCGAACGTCGCGGGCGAAGCTGCCGGGGTCACAGGAGCCGTAGACCACGCGCTTGACCTTCGAGGCCGCGAGTTCGGCGCATTGCGCAGCGGCGCCGGCCCGTGGCGGGTCGAGCACGATGGCGTCGAAGGCGTCGAGTTCCTTGGTGCTCAACGGGCGGCGGAAGAGATCGCGCAGCTGCACGGTGACGCGGTTGCCGCCCAGCTTGCGCGCCGTGGCGTCGACGGCGGCGACCGACGGGCGGTCGTACTCGAACAGGCTGAGCTTGCCCGGCTTGCCGAGCGACAGCGCGCCGATGCCCGCAAACAGGTCGGCGGTGCGCTCGGCCTCGCCCAGCCACGCCGTCACACCGGCCCGCATGACCAGCTCGGCGCGCTTGGTCGCCTGCAGGAACGCACCGGGCGGCGGCTCGATCGTCACGTCGCCCAGGATCAGCTGCGGCGTGCGGCGCACGATCACCGGCTCGGCGGTCGCGCGGTCGCCCCAGCTCACGCGCGCGATGTCCGCGCTCTCGGCCAGCGCGATCAGTGTCTCGCGGATCGCGAGCGTCAGTTCGAACTTCCTGTGCGGACGGATCAGCACGTCGAGCCCGGTGTCGGTTTCGTTGACGACGGCATCGGCCGACGTTCCGTCGCGAAGAATGGCCTTGATCGCCAACCGCAACGCCGCGATCGCGGTGTTGATCTTCGGGCGCGCCACAACGCAGGTGCCGACGTCGACGACGTTCTGGCTTCCGCGTTCATGGTAACCCGCAAGGATCCGCTTGCCCTGGCACCGCAGCACAATGTCGGCGCGCCGGCGTTCCCCCGGCTCGCAGGTGACCGGCGCTTCGAACGTAGGCGCCTTGACGCCGCGCTGCATCAGCGCCTTGGCGATCAGGTCGCTCTTCCAGCCGGTGTAGACGTCGCGCCGCCAGTGCTGCAGCGCGCAGCCGCCGCAGGTCCCGAAATGGAGACACGGTGCCGGTACGCGGTGGCGCGACGGCGCCAGCACTTCGACGAGATCGCAGGCGGTGCCGTCGCCGCGTTTGTCGAGCGGCTCGGCTTCGACGGTCTCCGCCGGCAGACAGTACGGCACGAAGAAGCGCTTGCCTTCGAAGTCGGCGACGCCGTCGCCGCGGGCGCCGACCTCAAGAATATCGAGTGTAATGCTCACGATGGGCCTCAGCCCAGCCAGCTCTTCGCCGGCCTCATCTCGCCGACCAGCAGGCCGACGACGTTCTTGATCTGCGGATGCAGGACCTCTTCCCGTTGCCCTGCAGGCAGGACTCCGAGATGGTCGAGCAGAGCCGCCATCGCGACCTCGGCCGCCCGCCCCGCCCCGTCCCACACTTTCAGCGCCACGCCGAGGCCCAGTGTCGGCAGCATGCCGCAGAACACGCCCTCGGCGCCGGTTTTCACCTGGATGACACCGGGCGCGGCCTCGTTGATGCGGGTGCAGAAGCGGCCGGAGCCCGCGACCATGAACGGCTCGGCGTTCATCGCCTTGCGGATGCGGTTCGCTGCATCGGCCCGCTTGCTCGACAGGCCCGACGGGTCGGCCATCGAGGCCATCGCGTGGGCGAGGCTTTTGAGCGGCGTCGCCAACGTGGGGATGCCGCAGCCGTCGGTGCCGTGGGGAAAGCTGTTGGCGTCGAGGCCGCACAGCGCGCTCATCGTCTCGCGCAGGCGGCGCTGCACCGGATGGTCGTAGCGGATATAGCCCTGCGTCGGCTCGCCGTACTGCACCGCCGTCGTCAGGAAGCCGCTGTGCTTGCCCGAGCAGTTGTTGAACGCCGCCGTCGGCAGGGCGTCGGCGCGGGCCAGCGCCTCGATGCTCGACTGCAGGCGCGGCGCATGCGTGCCGCATTCGAGATCGGCCTCGCTGAGGCCGACATGGGCCAGCCACGCGCGCACCGTCTCGACATGCCGCGTCTCGCCGCTGTGCGAGGCGCAGGACAGAGCGATGTGCTCGTCGCCGAGGCCGAAGCGTTCGACCGCGCCGCTTTCGACGAAGGCCATCGCCTGGATCGGCTTGTTGGCCGAGCGCGGCAGGATCGCCGCGTCGATGTCGCCCCAGGATTCGACGACCGTGCCGTCGGCCTTCACGACCGCCGCGATGCCCTCGTGCCGGCTCTCCACGACGGGGCCGCGGGTGACTTCGATGACCACGGGACCACGACTCATCGAACTCGCTCCAGCTTGACCACGGTGATGTTGTCCTGATGCTCGCGGGCCGTAGCCAGCACCGCTTCGATGAGGCGGTCGGCCGGCAGCGCCGCCTTCCCCAGGATCTGTTCGTTCTTCAGGCTCTGCACGCCGTCGCTGCACAGCAGCAGCCTGGCGTCCGGTCCGAGCCGGCGCGTGCCCTTGTCGATCAGGGTCAGCGGCTCGCCCATCACGGCCTCGCGCAGCGTGTGGCGCCCGGGATGATGCTCCGCCTCGTCCGCCGTCAGCATGCCGCGCGCCACCAGCGCGTCGATCTGCGGCGCCATCGAATGATCGGCATTGAGGCGTGAGATCTGCCCGGCCTCGACCAGGTAGAACGGCGAATCGCCGACGCTGATCCAGCGCACTTCGTCGCCGCGTACCTGCGCCGCTACCAGGGTCGCGCCCATGCCGGTGAGTTCCGGCTTGCCTGCCGCGCCCTTGCCCACCGCCGCGTTGGCTTCGGCCAGGCCGTCGCCTAGGCCGCCGCCCTGCTCCAGCGCATGGATGAACGCCTCGACCGCGAGCCGGCTCGCCACCGCGCCGCCGGCGTGACCGCCCATGCCGTCTGCCACCACCGCCAGCAGCGAGCCATCGCCCAGCGTCGCGAGACGCCAACTGTCCTCCTGATAAGGGCGGGCGCCCTGATGCTGGCCGCCCTCGCCCCGCCACCGCGTCGCCATGTCGGATGCCACGTCCTCTAGTGCCAGACCGCCGGGAGCTTGCTGAGGCCGCGCAGGGTGAAGCTGCGGCGCCAGGCCGGGGTGTCCTTTTCGGGCAGCGTGAGGTTGGGCATGCGCTCGACGAGCGCGGTGAATACCAGCTCGGCCTCGAGCCGGGCCAACTGCGCGCCGAGACAATGATGGATGCCGCCACCGAACGACATCGGGCGGATGTGCTCACGACCGACATCGAGACGGTCCGGGTCGGGATACTGCGCCGGATCGCGATTGGCCGCGCCCAGCAGGGCGACGATGCTCTGCTCCGCGCCGATCGTTACGCCGCCCAGTTCGACTTCCGCATGGGTGACGCGGCCGGTGATCTGCACCGACGAATCGTAACGCAGCAGCTCCTCGACGGCGTTGGGAATCAGCGACGGGTCGGCCTTCAGCCGCTCCCACTGGTCGGGATTGCGATGCAGGGCCAGCAGGCCGTTGCCGATCAGGTTGGTGGTGGTTTCGTGCCCGGCTCCGAACAGCAGGCCGATATTCGCCTGCAGCTCCTCGGCGGTCAGCTTGTCGCCCGCCTCCTCCGCCTTCACCAGTTCGGTCGTGAGATCGTCCTTCGGCTCGCGCCGCCGCAGTTCGCAGAGCTGGTTGAAATAGACGCCGGCCATCTGGGTGTTGCGGTTGGCCAGGTCGAGTTCCTCGCGCGTCATCGGCACCGGTTCGAGGATGCGGCCGTTGACGTTGCTGCCGGCAAGGAACGGCGCGCGATGCTCCTCGGGAATGCCCAGCATGTCGCAGATCACGATCACCGGCAGGCGATGAGCCAGGTCCCGCATCACGTCCATCTCGCCCTTGTCGGCGACGCGGTCGAGTTGCTCGTCCACCAGTTGCTTGATGCGCGGCCGCATGTCGGCGACACGACGCGCCGTGAAGGCCTTCGTCACCAGGCCGCGCAGGCGCGTATGGTCCGGCGGATCCTGCACCAGCATCGTCTTGGCGAGGCTCGCCACGGCTGGCTCGTTCATGCGGTCGGTGCCATAGCGGCGGCGCATGTTGCCTTCGAAGTCCTTGCCGAAGCGCCGGTCGCGGAGCGACAGCGCCACGTCCTCGTAGCGCGTGATCAGCCAGAAGCCCTGGGGCGTCTTCAGGACGGGCGCGGCCTCGCGCAGCCGGCGGTAGAACGGATAGGGGTCGGAGATGAAGGCCGGGTCGAGCGGATTGAACTCGAGGTCCTTCGCTGGGGCGGTCGGCTGGGCGATGGTGTCCATCCTTTCCTCCTACCACGAAGCCCCTTGCCGTGCGAACGAGCGAGCCCCTAGCATCGTCCCATGTTTGCACTGACCCAGGGACTTCGCCGCGCCGTCCAGACCCGGCCCAACGGCATCTCGACCTCCTTCGCCGGCCGCCGGCGGACCTGGCAGCGGACCGAGGAGCGCGTGAGCCGGGTCGCCGGCGCGCTTTCCGCACTGGGCGTGCGCCGCGGCGACCGGGTGGCGATCCTGGCGTTCAACTCGGACCGCTACCTCGAACTCATGTACGCCCTGCCCTGGCTGGGCGCGGTGATGGTGCCCCTCAACACGCGGCTGGCTGCGCCCGAGATCGAATACATCCTGAACGATTCCGGCGCCGTGGCGATGTTCGTCGACACCGGCATGTCGCACCATCTGAAGGCGCTGGACGGCCGGACGCCGGCCCTGCGCGAGGTCGTCTGGCTCGACGATCTGGCCGCTCCCGAGGGCCTGCTGCGCTACGAGGACCTGACCAGCTACGAGGCAGTGGACGATGCCGGCGCCCGCGACGACGACCTGGCCGGGCTGTTCTACACCGGCGGCACCACGGGCCGTTCGAAGGGCGTGATGCTCACCCACACCAACCTGGTCGTGAACGCGCTGAATGGCGTGGCCGGCATGGGCTTCGATGCCGACACCGCCTATCTCCATTCCGGCGCGATGTTTCATCTGGCCGACGGCGCCTCGACCTTCGGCGTCACCCTGTCGGGCGGACGCCATGCCTTCGTGCCGCGCTTCGAGCCGATGGAGGTGCTGCTCACCATCCAGACCGAGAAGGTGACGCACGCGCAGTTCGTGCCGACCATGATCAACATGCTGGTGAACCACGCCCGCTTCGCCGAGTTCGACATCGGCACGCTCTCGTTCATCCTCTATGGCGCCTCGCCGATGCCCGAGGGCGTGCTGCGCAAGGCGATCGAGGCGATGCCGCATGTCCGCCTGATGCACGGCTACGGCATGACCGAGGCCTCGCCCATCGTGACCCTGCTCGACCCGCGCTATACGGTGCTCGACGGCCCCTTCGCCGGCCGTCTCAAGTCCTGCGGCCAGGCGGTGCTCGCCTGCGAGGTGCGGATCGTCGATGCCGACCGGCTGGAGGTGCCGCGCGGCACGACCGGCGAGCTGGCGGTGCGCGGCGCCAACATCATGAAGGGCTACTGGAACAAGCCGGCGGAGACCCAGGCCGTGCTCGAGGACGGCTGGTACTATTCCGGCGACGGCGCCTACATGGACGGGGAAGGCTTCGTCTTCGTCGTCGATCGCCTCAAGGACATGATCATCTCGGGTGGCGAGAACGTCTATTCGGCGGAGGTCGAGAATGCGATCTCGACGAACCCCGGCGTGGCCGAGGTGGCGGTGATCGGCGTGCCCGACGAGCGGTGGGGCGAGCGGGTCCATGCCATCGTCGTTCCGAAGCAGGGCTCGGCCCTCACCGCCGACGCGGTGATGGAGCATTGCCGCGGCCAGATCGCGGGTTACAAATGCCCGCGCAGCGTCGACTTCCGCGACACGCCGCTGCCGCTCTCCGGTGCCGGCAAGATTCTGAAGCGCGAGTTGCGCGAGCCCTACTGGCAGGGCTTCACCCGGGGCGTGAACTGATGCCGACAATTCCCTACTACGACTGGATCGCCCACCACGCCGGACGGCGTCCCCGGCAGCTCGCGATCCACGACCTGCACACCGGCCGGAAGATCTCCTATGCCGCGCTCGACGAGCGCATCGGCCGACTGACCTCGGCCCTCGCCGCGCGGGGCATCGCCCGCGGCGACCGCATCGCCCTGCTCGCGCCGAACTGCGCCGAATACTTCGAACTGCAATTCGCCTGCGGCCGACTGGGCGCCATCATGCTGCCACTCAACTGGCGGCTCACGGTGCCGGAACTCGAATACATACTGGGCGATTCGAGCCCGAAGCTGCTGATCCACGACCGGTCCTTCGCCCCCCAGGCCACCGCCCTCTCCGCCAGCCTCCTCGAAATCGACCACGACCACGCCGACAGCGCCTACGAGCGCGCGCTGGCCGAGGCCGGCCCGCCGCCCGCGGCCGTCCCGCTGACGCACGACGATATCGGCATGGTGATGTACACGTCCGGCACCACCGGGCACCCGAAGGGCGCGATCATCACCCACGGGATGGTGTTCTGGAACTGCGTGAACCTCGGCATCCCGGCGCTGATCACGCCCGAGACCGTGCAGCTCGTGGTGCTGCCGCTGTTCCACACCGGCGGGCTCAACTGCTACGCCAACCCGGTGCTGCATGCCGGCGGCACCATCGTGATCATGCGCAACTTCGATCCCGGCCAGGCGCTCGACTGCATCTCCGATTCCGCGCTCGGCATCACCCACTTCTTCGCGGTGCCCGCGCCCTATCAGTTCATGATGCAGCATCCGAAATTCCAGGCCGCGGACCTGTCGCGGCTCCGGATCGCCGGTGTCGGCGGCGCCCCCTGCGCGCTGCCCATCCTCGAAACCTGGATCGCGCGCGGCGTGCCGCTGGTGCAGGGCTGGGGCATGACGGAGACCAGCCCCGCCGGCACCATGCTCGACGCCGCCGACGCGATCCGCAAGGTGGGCTCGGCGGGCAAGGCGATGATGCACACCGCCATCCGCGTGATCGACGACGAGGGCCGCGACGTGCCCGCGGGCGGCATCGGCGAGCTGCTGATCAAGGGGCCCAACATCACGCCCGGCTACTGGAACAACGAGGCGGCCACCGCGAAGAGCTTCACCAACGGCTGGCTGCACACCGGCGATGCCGCGCGGCTCGACGAGGAAGGCTTCGTCTACATCGTCGACCGCTGGAAGGATATGTACATCTCGGGCGGCGAGAACGTGTATCCCGCCGAGGTCGAGAACGTGCTGTTCCAGATCCCGGCCGTCGCCGACGCCGCGATCATCGGCGTGCCGAACGAGCGCTGGGGCGAGGTCGGCATGGCCGTCATCGTGCGCAAGCCTGACCAGCCGCTGGCCGAAGGCGACGTGATCCAGCACTGCCTCGGCCGTCTCGCCAAGTTCAAGGTGCCGCAGTCCGTCGCCTTCGTCGACACGCTGCCGCGCAACGCCACCGGCAAGGTCCTGAAGCGCGAGCTGCGGGTCCAGTTCGTCGGACGCGACGCGCCGTCGATTAGCTAGGCTCAGGCCAGCGACGAGTAATCATACTTCCAGGTGCCGGATTTTCACTGTGCCGCGAAGTCCGCAGGCCCTAAGAAACTTCGATACGAGTACCATCGGCCAGAACAGGAAGTTCAATGCTCACGATCTACGGCGTTTACCGCTCCCGTGCTTCCCGCAACATCTGGCTGGCGGAGGAGCTCGGCATCCCGTTCAAGCAGGTGCCGGTGATCCAGCACTATCGCACCGTGCCGGCCGGCATGCTGCACACCCAGTCGCCGGAATTCCTGAAGGTCAATCCGAACGGGATGATCCCCTCGATCGACGACGACGGCGTGGTGCTGCACGAATCGCTGGCGATCAACCTGTACCTCGCGCGCAAGCATGGCGGTCCGCTCGCCGCGGCAAACGTGGCCGAGGACGGGGAGATCGCGATGTGGTCGCTGTGGGCGGCGACGGGAGTCGAGCCGCATGCCATCAACGTTCTCTACCACCGGCTCGGCAACCCGACCGGCGAGAAGGATCCGAAGGTGGCCGATGCCGCCGTCGAGGCGCTGCGCCGCCCCTTCGCCGTGCTCGAGAAGGCGCTCGAGAAGAGCGGCTGGCTGGTCGGCGGCCGCTTCACCGTGGCCGACCTGAACGTCGCCGAGATCGTGCGCTATGCGCAGGCCGCGCCGGAGCTGTTCGAGACGTCGCCGCGCGTGAAGGCCTGGCTCGCTGCCTGTCAGGCGCGTCCGGGCTTCAAGAAGATGTGGGCCGCGCGCGACGCCGAGCCCGCGTAGGGATCAGGCTGCGGGCGCTGCAATGGTGAGCGTCGCCAGACGCGCCGTGGCGCCCGCGACCGCTTCGGCGGTGAACCGGTCGGGATAGGTCAGCACGAGCTGCTCTCCCGACATCTCGACCATTCCGTGGGCGACCAGAAGATCGAACGATTCCGGCGCGTCCTTGCTGCGGGCCCAGTCCTCGAGGCAGGCGACGACGCCCTTGCTCTTGAGTTTGAGGCGCGTGCGGCTGGCGCGGGTCGCCCGCCGGTTCTTCTGTGTCAGCAACTGCTCGTAGGCCGCCAGGGTCCGGTAGAAGGCCCGATCCAGAGGATCGGCCTGGTCCGCGCCTTCCAGCGCGCAGAGTTGGTCGAACGCCTGACGCCAGATATCCTCACGCCCCATGCGCTTGGCGTTCTCCATCAGAGTCCGCAACTGGCCCTGATCGGTATAGCTCGAAACCGCCTTTGCCATCGTCTGCTTGATGACCTGCGGCGCCTTCTCGACGGGCGCGCGACCGCGCTTCGATGAATTCTTGGCCACGGGCTACTCCTGCACATTTGTCCGGCACTTTGTGTGCAAGAAAAATCACCATAGCACATTGTTCGACCTGCAACCGGATAGTTCACGAGGCGAAAGCGGCCCGTCCGGGGCATCACGCCGCCAGTACCAGCCGGTCGTTGGCGACCGCGAAGCCGAAATTCTCGTAGAAGCGCTTGGCTGCGCCCTCGCCCACCACCGCCTCGACCTGCACCGCGCGGCGCTGGCGCGACCATTCGACGGCGGCTGCGAGGAGACGACGGCCGATGCGGCGGCCGCGGTGGTCGGCGCGCACGACGAGATTGTCGACCTCGATGATCTTGTGGACGCCCACGCCTTCGAGCGGGACCAGCCTGGTCACCAGAACCGAGACGGCCAGAACGCCCAACTCGCTCTGGGCCACCAGCAGCGTCGTGCCAGGCGTCTCAAGCCACGTCAGGACCTGCTCCCGCCCATTCTCCCCAGCATCTAGAAGATCTGTCAGCTCTTCTATGTCACGCGGCCCTGCCAGCCTCACGCGGATAGCGAGGGGTGAGAGTTGCGGTTCAACTTCTGCTTCGATGATCGACATGTCGTCCTCCGGTTTGCGGTTTCCGCCGCGGCCCAGAGGCCAGTCCTAGAACACGAAAGCCGCCGGGATGCGGCGGCTTCGTTGAGTCATGACCCTTCGCGCCGCCTATGTCAGGGGCGTAAAATACCAAGCGTTGTGGGTGCAGGTCGTGAACATGGAGATTCTATAAGCTTCCGGTCGTGGGCCTGTCAACGACGACAGGTATTCCATCCACCCGTGTCATCCCGAGCGAAAGCGAGGGATCCTTGCTGTAGACGAAAGATCCTTCGCTGCGCTCAGGATGACACGTGGTGGATCTATGAGGCCTCAGGCCGTCACTCCGCCGCGACGGCCATCGCCTGCTTGAGGCCAGGCATGGTGAAGCCGAGCTTGTCGAGCTTCTCGATCATGTCGCGGCCGGTCTTCTCGTCGATCTCGACCAGCGGCGGACGCACCGGGTTCCAGTGCGGGTCGCTGCCGTAGTGCGCGATCACGTACTTCAGCGCCGGGATCATCACATAGCCCTGCATGACGCCGCGGACCTCGTTGATCCACGCCTGCAGCCTGTCACCTTCCGGCGTGCCATAGGCCTTGATCGTCTCGGCGATCTTGCCCGGGTTGATGTTGGCCGTGGCGCTGATGCAGCCGACGCCGCCCGCCTTCAGGTTCTCCAGGATCGGCTTCTCGTTGCCGGAGAAGACGTCGAAACCGTCCTTGGCGAAGGCGTCGATCATGCTCTTGGTGTGGGGCCAGTCGTCCGACGAATCCTTCATGCCCGCGATCTGCTTCGGATAGGCCTTCATCAGCCGCTCGACCAGCTTGTGCGTGATCGGCACCCCCGAGACCCCGGGGATATGATAGAGATAAACGCGCAGGCGGTCGTCGCCGACCCGCTGCACGACTTCCGAGTAGAAGCGGAACAGCCCCTCCTCCGGAACACCCTTGTAATAGAACGGCGGCAGCATCAGCACGCCGCCGACGCCGAGCTTCACCGCATGCGCGCTCACCTCGGCCGCCTCGGTGATCGAGCAGGCGCCGGTGCCGGGCATCATGCGCGCGGTCGGCACGCCGGCCGCGACGACGGCTTCGAGCAGGCTCATGCGCTCCTTCGCCGACAGCGAATTGGCTTCCGAGTTGGTGCCGAAGACCGCGAGGCCGCAATCCTGGCTGATCAGCCACTTGCAGTGGGCGATGAAGCGGCCGACATCGGGCGACAGGTCGCGCTTGAAGGGCGTGACGACGGGCGAAAGAACGCCTTTGATCCGTGCTGCGACCATGATCTTATTTCTCCCGGGAATGGCGCGCCTTTTCTGCAACGAAGCGCCGGAGACGTCCAGTGTCACCATCTCTCAGCGAAATCCTGCCCGAAGACGGCACTTCGGGCACCCTGGTCGGCCGCGTCTGGCGCGCCGGCACGCCGGCCGGGCCGTCGGTCGTGGCGCTGCGGGGCGACGGCGTGTTCGACCTCTCCGCGAGCGTCGCGACGATGGCCGATCTCTGCAACGCGCCCGATCCCACGGGGCTCGCGCGCAACACGCCGGGCGAACGCATCGGCACCTTGCAGGACCTCGTGGGCGACCTGCTGGCGCCGGTCGACCTGCAGGCCCTGAAAGCGGCCGGCGTCACTTTCGCCGTCAGCCTGCTCGAACGCCTGATCGAAGAGCACGCCAAGGGCGATCCCGCCCGCGCCGAGCAGGTGCGCGGCGAACTGAACTCGATCATCGGCGCCGACGTGAGCGCCATCAAACCCGGCTCGCCCGAGGCCGAGGCGCTGAAGAAGACGCTGATGGCGCGCGGCGCCTGGTCGCCCTACCTCGAAGTCGGTATCGGCCCCTATGCCGAGATCTTCACCAAGGCGCCGCCCATGGCCGCCGTCGGCTACGGCGCCGAGATCGGCATCCGGCCGGATTCCGACTGGAACAATCCCGAGCCCGAGGTGACGCTGATCGTCAGCGCACGGGGAAAGATCGTCGGCGCGACCCTGGGCAACGACGTCAATCTGCGCGACATCGAGGGCCGCAGCGCGCTCCTGCTGGGCATCGCCAAGGACAACAACGCCTCCTGTGCGCTCGGCCCGTTCATCCGCTTGTTCGACGAGACCTTCTCGCTCGAGGACGTGCGCCAGGCCAAGGTCGACCTCGAAGTCACCGGCCCCGACCAGTTCCGCCTGCGCGGGTCGAGCGACCTGTCGAAGATCAGCCGCGATCCCACCGATCTCGTCGCGCAGGCGATGAGCGCGCATCAGTATCCCGACGGCATGGCGCTGATGACCGGCACGCTGTTCGCCCCGACCGAGCCGCGCAAGCCCGGCGGGACCGGCTTCACGCACATGGTGGGCGACATGGTCTCGATCAGCTCGCCCAAGCTCGGCACGCTCACCAACAAGGTGGCGCATTGCGACAAGATCCCGCCCTGGACCTTCGGCGCGGGAGCGCTGATGCGTAACCTCGCGGCACGAGGGTTGCTGCGGTAATACGGACAAGAAGCTGGAAAGATCCTTCGCTACGCTCAGGATGACACCGTTGTTGGAATCGGCGCAGTGCGCAGATCTGAAAACAGGTGTCATCCTGAGCGTAGCGAAGGATCCTTCCTCATGTTCGGTGCCTCAACCCTGGTGAGCATGGATGCGAGAGAAGAAATGACCGACCTGACCCGCCTGCCCGCTTCCGAACTGCGGGACCAGATCGCAGCAAAGAAGGTCTCGCCCGTCGAACTGACCGATGCCGTGCTGGCGCGGGCCGAGAAGCTGCAGCCGGTGCTGAACTGCTTCGTCACCCTGGTGCCCGAGCCGGCGCGCGCGGCCGCAAAGGCGGCCGAAGACGCGGTGATGCAGGGCAAGCCGCTTGGCCTCCTGCACGGCATTCCCTTCGCCGCCAAGGATCTCGTGAACACGGCGGGCGTTCGCACCACTTTCGGCTCGCTGCTCTACGAGAACAACGTGCCGAAGGAGGACGCGGTGTGCGCGGCGCGCGTGAAAGCCGCGGGCGGCATCCTGTTCGGCAAGACGACGACGCCGGAGTTCGGCCACAAGTCGCTGACCGACGGTCCGCTGTTCGGCCGCACGCGCAACGCCTGGAGCGCCAACCACACGTCCGGCGGATCGAGCGGCGGCGCGGCGGTGGCGGTCGCGGCCGGCATCGGCCCGATCGGCATCGCCACCGACGGCGGCGGCTCGACGCGCATTCCCGCCGCCATCAACGGCATGGTCGGGCTGAAGCAGAGCAACGGCGTGATCCCGCACAGCCAGGTGGCCGATGCGTTCGGGAACTACACCTACGTGACGCCGATGACGCGCACGGTGATGGACACCGCCCTGATGCTGCAGGCGATGGCCGGCCCGCATCCCTCCGACCCGTGGTCGATCGGCATCGAGCCGCCGGACTATCTCGCCGCCGCGCGCGCCGAGGGCGACCTCAAGGGCCGGCGCATCCTCTACAGCGCAACGCTCGGCAACACGATGATCGCGAAGGACGTGCGCGCCGCCTTCGAACAATCGCTCGTGCGGCTGCGCGAGCTGGGCGCCGAGCTGGTCGAACTCACCGACACGCTGCCGGACCTGAGTTCCGCCTGGAAGGTGATCAACCATACGACCTGGAAAGCGCGCTTCGACGAGATGATCCGCCGCGACGGCAACCGCATGACCCCCTCGCTGGTGCGGCAGGTGGCCGAGGCGGCGGACTGGTCGGGCGCCGACTACCAGCGCGCCATGTTCCAGCGCAGCGAACTCTTCCGGATGGTGCAGGGCTGGTTCGAAAAGGCCGACTTCCTGGTGACGCCGACCGTCTCGCGCACCGCGCTGCCGATCGACCAGGACCTGTTCGATCCGATCACCATCGACGGCGTCGAGGCGGGCGAACTGCGGCGCAACTGGTTCCCCTACACGATGCCGTTCAACATCACCGGCCATCCCGCCCTTTCGATCTGCAACGGCTACGATGCGGACGGCCTGCCGATCGCCCTTCAGATCGTCGGCCGCTTCCGCGACGAGGCCTCGGTGCTGCGGGCGGCCGCCCTCTACGAGGCGAGCGAGAGCTGGCTCGACCGCTGGCCCGACCTGTGAACCGTCGTCCCCCGCCCCGGGCCGCCTTTCCCAAACCGGCTCAACCCCGACGGCGCCCGCCGCCGCTGACCGCCGAGGAGATACAGGCCCGCGTTCTCCACCGCGACGGGCTCATCCTGGTAATCGACAAGCCGGCCGGCCTTGCCGTGCATGCCGGCCCCAGCGGCGCGCCGAATCTCGAAGAATGCTTCGACGACCTGCGCTACGGCCTGCCGCGGCCGCCGTCGCTGGCCCACCGGCTGGATGCCGACACGGCCGGCGTGCTGGTGCTGGGACGGCATCCCAAGGCACTGGCCAAGCTCGGGCGCCTTTTCTCCGGCCGCGATACGGAGAAGACCTACTGGGCCGTCGTCGAAGGCGAACCTCCCGCCAACGAAGGCGTGTTCGACATGCCGTTGCTCAAGGTGAACACGCGCAGCGGATGGTCGGTGAAGGTCTCCGACACGGGCCAGCCGTCGGTGACGCGCTACAAGATAATGGGACGCGCTCCCGGTATGACCTGGCTGGAACTGAAGCCCGAGACCGGCCGCACCCACCAGATCCGGGTGCATTGCGCCGCCGCCGGCTGCCCCGTGATCGCCGACCGGCTCTACGGCCGGGCCGAGCCGAACAACCAGCTCCACCTGCAATCGCACGGCATCGTGCTGCCGCTGTCGAAGAGCAAGCCGTCGATCGTCGTGACCGCCCCGCCACCCGCGCACATGCTGGCGGCGCTGAAAGCATGCGGCTTCAGTCCCGAGCCGTCACCCACACCCTGAGCTTGTCGCCGGCCTCGAAGCCGGCTTTCACCGCCGCCTTGAGCTCCCGGCCGGACTCGTAGCCGACCAGCGGCAGGCGCGGGAAGGTCTGGGCGGAAAGCAGGGTCAGGGATCGCCACACGGCCGCCGCATCGGCTGTTTCAGCAACGACATTCGTGACGCCGACGACGTCCTCGGCGCGGTAGAGCATGAAGCCCGCCACGACCTTGAAGCCGCGACGCCCCTTGAACATCGCGAAGGCCGGATCGTCGAACGGCAGGTCCGCGGTGCCCTTCTCCTCGCGGGTCCAGACGATGTCGCTGGACGGCCCCTCGCCCGGCATCTCGCTCCGGATCCAGTTCGCCTCGAACAGCACCTCGAAGCCGCGGCGCGACAGGTCGAGCTTGTTGAAACTGTCCTTCACCGACCAGCGGCCGGGCAGATTCGATTTCTGCAGGATCTCAACGGTGCTCCGCTGCTCCTCCAGCGCCGTATCACCGACGGCCAGGGTGACGGCATTGGGATAGAAGCGCGGCACGGTCGCGGCATTGACCCACATATGTGGCAGCATGCGGCCCGCAGGGCCGTGCGCGCGGCAGACCGCATCGCACCAGCGCGCATTGTTGAAGGCGGCCGCGACGGTCCAGTCCTTCATGCGCGCACTTCCTCGCGCTGGAAGACCACGTAGGCGGCCGCGAAGACCACGATCATGCCGGCGATGAGACCGGTGATCTGTGGCCAGATCAAGAGCAGGCTCTGGTCGAACGGCAGCGGCGCGCCCATGATCGCACCGCGCATCTGCGCCGGCAGCATCGGCCCCAGGGTCCGCGTTTCCGGGCTCAGCAGGCCGAGCACCGCCTCGCTGAACAGGGTGCCCGGCGACAGGCGCATCAGGCCCATGGCGATATCCTGGACGGCGGCATAGTCCTCCAGGCTCCTGATCTCGCTGGGCGCCACGCCAGAGACGATCGCCGAGGCAAGCTGCGGCCACAGCAGGAAGAAGAACAGCCACAGGCCAAGCGCGCAGAGTGCCGAGGTCGCGGTCGAGCGGAAGACGACAGAGAAGAACATGGAAATGGCCAACCACACGCCGCCATAGGCGATGGCCACGATAAGGAATCCGAGGCCCCGCGCCACCTCGACGCCGCGCGGCGGTACGCCGAGCAGCAGCAGGCCCGCGCCGACCACGATCAGCCACAGCGCCACCAACGCCACGGCGAAGGTCGCGAGGCCCGCCAGGAATTTCCCGAGCAGCAGCGCATCGCGATAGATCGGCTGCGACAGGACACGGCTCAAGGTACGGCGATTGAACTCGCTGTTCACCGAATCGAAGCCCAGCCCGATGGCCATCAGCGGAATGATGAAGTTCAGCGCTGCGATGAAGGAGATGCCGACCTGCTCCGGCTCCAGGGTGAAGATGCGCAGGAACAGGAAGGAGTTGGGGTCGACGACTGTCCGCAATGTCTGTAGCGACGAGGCCACCGGAAACGCGCCGAAGGCGAGCACGAACAACGTCAGCACCATCATGCGGACGCTGCTGAGATGATCCGCCAGCTCCTTCATGAAGACCGGGCCGAGACCGGTGAAAGGCGAACCCTTACGGCGCACGGCGCCTTGGTCTGTCCGTCTCATGTCGTCCTGCAACCGAACCTCCTCATCCTGAGGAGGCGCGAAGCGCCGTCTCGAAGGATGGGCGACAAACATGGTGCTCGTGCACATGCTTCGAGACGCGCTCCTGCGGAGCGCTCCTCAGCATGAGGTTGGGAGTTTGATTCTGTTCTGCTCGACGAGACACTAGGCGACACGGCGTGCCTCCTCGAAGTAGTGCGTGTAGACCTCTTCGAGGCTGGGCTGCAGGTCGGCGAGCCGGGTGAGCGAACCACCCGAGGTTACGATGCGATGGGCCACAGCCGCCCGCACGTCGCGGTTGGCCACCACGCGCCAGGCGCCACCCTTCTCCCCCGCAGGGCCTTCGGGCATGACCGTCTGCACGCCCTCGATACCGCGCAGGATGCCGGGAATGTCGGCACCCGAGGCCTCGACCAGGATCGGATGACCAGCGCCCAGCACCTGGTTGGCCAGTTCGACCACCGTGCCCATCAGCGCGATCCGTCCCTTGTTGAACAGCGCCACCCGATCACAGACGCTCTGCACGCGGTCGAGCAAGTGCGACGAGAGCAGCACGGCGACGCCCGCTCGCTTAAGGCCGCGGATCATCTCCAGCAGCTCGAAGGTCGAATGCGGATCGAGGCCCGACGTCGGCTCGTCGAGGATGGCGACCTCGGCCTTCTTCATCACGATCTCGGCAATGCCCAGACGCTGCCTCATGCCGCGCGAGAAGGTCGAGACGCGCTTGTCGAGCACGTCGGCCAGTTTCACGCTCTCCATGGCGTCGGCGATGCGCGTCTCGGCCTCGCGGCGCGGGATGGCGAGAAGCCTTGAGGTGTAGCGCAGGTTCTCGCGCGCCGTCAGGTGATCGTAGAAGCCGACCGCATCGGGCAGGTAGCCGACCCGGCGCTTGACCTGGAGCGGCTGGCGCACCGGATCGAAGCCCAGCACGTCCACGGAGCCGCCGCTGGTCTCGGTGAGGCCGAGCATCATCAGGATGGTGGTCGTCTTGCCGGCGCCGTTGGGTCCAAGCAGGCCGAAGATCTCGCCGCGCCGGATGGTGAAGTCGATCGCATCCACGGCACGATGGCTGCCGTAGAGCTTGGTCAGCCCGCGCGCCTCGATGACGGTATCGGCCATCGGCTGCTGCTAGCGGCGGCCGAAACGGGCGACCGCGCCCAGCAGGACCAGCAGCGCCACGGCGATGATGCCGATGCCCGCGATGCCCCACAGGGTCGAGGTGGTGACGCTGATACGGAAATCGGCGGACGCCTGCTCGCCGCGTGCGGCGGCGCGGAAGGACGCCATGTAGTCGCCGGCCACCGCCTTGTCGGCCGGCGTCACCAGCACCTGGACTTCCTTCTTGTCGCCCGGCGCGATGGCGGCGAGCGACCTGGGATTGAACTCGATCTTCCAGTTGGCCGGCACGGTTCCCGACAGCTCGACCTCGTCGACCGGCGCGGTGCCGTCATTGGTCAGCACCAGTGTGTAGGTCGAGGTCTTGCCGATCTCGGCCTCGCCGCTCAGGCGACCGTCCTTGGCCGAGAGAACCAATTTGCCCTGCCCGCTCAGCTGCAGGGTGACGCGTATCTCCGCGGTGGCGCCTTCGGCCGCGACCTTGACCAGCACGGGATAGTCGCCGGCCTTCGCGTCGCGCGGCGGCGTCACCTTGAGCTTGATGTCCTTGGTCTGCCCGGCCTCGATGGGGATCGAGCTGATCTCGTTCGAGCCGAAGCCTTCCGTGAAGACGCCCTGGAAGTTGGCCGGCGCCTGCGCGGCCAGCGCCACGGTCAGGTCCTTGCCCGAATCATTGCCCACCGTGAGCGTGTACTCGAAGGCCGAGCGCGGCGTGCCGCGCAGCGACGGCAGGCGCGACTTCAGGCTGAGCCTGGCCGGCGCCTCGGTGCCGACGGTGAGCGTGATCGGCAGGCTGGCCTGCTGCATCGGCCCCTTCGCCGTCAGCGTGACCGTCTGCGAGCCGGTCGGGGCATCCTTCGGCACCTCGACGCGGAGCTGCACCGTGACGTCCTGGTTGACGCCCGCCATCACGGCGCCGACCGGTTGGCCGCCGCCCAGCAGGTCGATCTTCCAGCCGGCGGGAACACCGGCCAGCGCCAGAGCCAGGGGCTCGGGCATCTGGCCGGCATTGTTCACCTTCACACGGATGGTCGTGACCTCGCCCGCGCGCACGGTCTGCGAGGGATAGTCGGTCAGCAGGAACAGCCCCTTCACCCCCGACGGATCGCCCTGCGCATGCACGGCCGCGACCGGCAGGACGAAGAGGACGAACAGGAGGGCGATCAGTCGGCGCATGGTCGGGTTCCTGCGTGCCGGGTTCAGGCCGTGGCGCTCGGCCGGGCCTTCATGCGGCCCATCCAGGCCGTCAGGTTCTTGTTCGCGGGATCAAGCGGCTGGCCGACCTTCCCCAGGAATTCCAGGAAGGTGTACAGCAGGATGTCGGCCATCGTGAGCTTGTCGCCTGTAACGAACGGCTTCGATCCCATCTGCCCGTCGAGCCAGACGAGCTTCTTGCGCGCGCTCTCCTTCAGCCCATCCGCCGCCTCGGGAATGCAATGCAGGCGGTCCTGGAACATCTTCAGCCCCTGCGAGAAGCGGAAACCGTTGGCCGCGGGCTCGAGGATGTTGAGATCGATGCGGCGGACCCACATGCGCGTCGCCGCGCGCTCTTCCGGCGTGTCGCCGATCAGCGAGGGCGTGTCCTTCTTGATCTCGTCGATGTACTCGCAGATCGCGGTGATCTCGGCCAGCACCGTGCCGTCGTCGAGTTCGAGAGCAGGACACTGGCCGGCCGGATTGATCTTGAGAAAGGGCTCGCGCCGGTTCTCGCCACCGCGCAGATCGACCTCGACCCTCGGCACGTCGAAGCCCTTCTCGGCCATGAACATCCGGACCATGTGCGGGTTGGGGCCGACCGAATTATAGAATTTCACTTTGCTTTTCCTCCCTCGATGCCCCGAAGCGCTATCAAAGTCAGCGCCAGGGCTCCACGAGAATCTTGGTGTGGCGCTCGGGATTGCCCAGTTCCTCGAAGGCGCCCTTCACCTCGGCGAGGCCGACCTTGCCGGTGATCAGCGCATCGGCTTCGACCTGTCCCTCGGCCAGCAGGCGAAGGCAGCGCGCGAACTCGTCCGGCGTGTACCCCAGCACGAACTGGATCGAGAGTTCCTTCACGATGCCGAACAGCGGCTCGATGCGGTCAGGTTCCATGCAGACGCCAGCCACGACGATGCGGGCATCTCGCGGCGCCGCCTCGAAGACCTGCTGCAGCAAGCCCGGCACGCCCACGCATTCGAAGATCACGGCGCGCTTGCCCGGCGCCAGTTTCGCGTACGGCGATTCGACCTTGGGATCGATCACGATGTCGGCGCCCATCCTGGCGGCCAGCTCGCGCCGCTTGGGCGAGAACTCCGCCGCGATGATCGGATGGATGCCCTTCAGACGCAGCCCGACGATGGCGGCCAGGCCTACCGGCCCGCAGCCGACGACCAGCGGCGCATCGTTGTCCTGCAGCGCCGCCTTCTCGACCGCATGGATACCGACCGCGAGCGGCTCGGTGAGCGCGGCATGGTCGGCCGACAGGCCGTTCGGCACTTCGAGCAGCAGAGGCGCCGCCAGCACCATCTGCTCGCCATAGCCGCCGGGGAAGTCGTTCGAGTAGCCGACCGTGCGGTGGCCGTCGGCCTGCGGGATCACCGGCATCGAGCAGACCAGCGTGCCCGGCTTCAGCTTGCGCTCGGTGCCGGGACCGTAATCCAGCACCTCGCCGCAGAACTCGTGGCCGAACACCACGTCGCGCGAGAGGTCGAGCGGCACGCGGCCGGGAATGCGCTTGGACATCTCGACCACGTGCGGCGCATGCTTGGCATAGTGCAGGTCGGAGCCGCAGATGCCGCAGCACAGCGTCCTGACCAGCACCTGCCCCGCCGCCGGCACCGGCGCCGGGACCTCGGCCACGACGATGTCACCGCCGCGCAGGACCGCCGCCCTCATTTGATGAACTCCCGCGTGGTGGCCACGAAATCATCGAGCCGGTCGTGCTGGACCCAGTGGCCGGCGCGCTCGAACTCCACGACCTGGGCGGTCTTGAAATGCTTGATGCGGCCGTCCTTCTCCGGATTGGAGGCCCAGCTCTCCTTGCCGTAGACCAGCAAGGTCGGGCAGGTGATCCGCGACCACAGCTCCTCGATCGCCTCGTAGCTCATGTCGTACGGCTGGTTGACACGCACATAGTTGTCGAACTTCCAGCTGTAGGTGCCGTCCTCGTTCTGGTTGACGCCCTGCTCGGTCAGGTGGCGGGCCTGCGCGGCGGAGAGATGCTTGTTCTCCTCCTGCATGCGCTTGAAGGCGTCCTCGATCGTCGGGTATTTGCGCGGCCCCCGGGCCGACAGCTTCCGCTGCTCGTCGATCCACTCGGTCATGCGTTCGCTCATCGGCTTGTTGCCGCGCTCGGCAATCACCTTGGGCGACGGCCCGAGGCCTTCGATCGCCACCAGCTTGCGCACCTTGTCGGGATGGATGCCGGTGTAGCGCAGGCAGATGTTGCCGCCCAGCGAATGCGCCACGATCGTCACCGGCGCCAGGTTCTGCTGGTGGATGAGCTGCGCCAGGTCGTAGATGTAGGCCGCCATCGAGTAATTGCCGTCCGGCGACCACTGGCTGTCGCCATGCCCGCGGAGATCGGGGCAGATCACGTGCCAGTCCTTGCGCAACGCCTGCGCCACCCAGTCCCAGTTCCGGCAGTGATCGCGCCCGCCGTGAACGAGGAGAAGCGGCGGCGCTTCCGGGTTGCCCCAGTCGACATAATGCAAACGCAGACGCTGTGAGAAGAAGACCCGCGAGGTGGGACCGGGCATGCCATTCAAGGTATTCATCCGGTCAATTTACCGGCTGCGGTCGCTTCGGCACAATGGAGGACATGACGCCCCTTCCGCCCTCGGCCGCCAGCGCAGAACACCTTACCGACGTGCTTCGCCGGAATGGCGCGCTGGGCAGCGGCCGCGTCTCCGCCGTCTCGGTCGACAGGACGTTCCCGACAATACTGTCCCTCGTCCAGCGGCTGCGGCTCACCTACGAAGGCGCCTCCCCGGATGCGCCGACGTCGCTCATCTTCAAGACCGACCTGCCGAATCGTCCCGGGGCAAACTGGGAAAGCGGCCGAAAGGAAGTCGCTTTCTACACCACCGTCGCCCCTGCAACGCCGGATGGCCTCCTGCTCCGCTGCTTCGAGGCGCACCACGATGCAGCAAGCGGCGCATGGCACCTGCTGCTGGAGGACCTGACCGACTCGCACCTGGTTGCGACGCAATGGCCGGTACCGCCGACGATCGCGCAAAGCGAGGCGATCGTTCGGACGCATGCAAGCTTCCAGGCCGCGTGGTGGGACGATCCGCGACTGGGCGTGACGATCGGCACCTGGCCCGAGCCGAAGGCCGTCCGGGACTGGCTGAAGGATCTCGCAGCGTCCTATGCAAAGTTCGCGGACATGCTGGGCGACCGCCTGTCGGCGCAACGGCGCGCATTCTACGAGCGACTGTTCGACCAGGCGCCACGCGTACTCCAGCGCTATCGCGCGCGGCGCAACCTGACCCTCGTACAGGGCGATTCCCATACCTGGAACTGCTTCCTGCCGCGTGACGGTTCATCGGACACGGCCAGGCTGTTCGACTGGGATGCCTGGCGGCCGGCTTCCGGCGCCGAGGATCTCGCCTACATGATGGCGATGCACTGGTATCCGGACCTGCGTCAGCGTGCGGAAGGCCATCTGCTCGATTGTTTCCATGCCAAACTGACCGAACTTGGCGTGACGGGCTATGACCGGTCGTCGCTGCAGGACGACTATCGACTGGCCGTTCTGTGGCTGACGACCCGCCCGATCTGGATGCAGTCCGCCGGGATCCCGCCGGTGATCTGGTGGAACCATCTGGAGCGCATTCACCTGGCTGCCGACGATCTCGACTGCCGCGCACTGGTATCGTGACACGCAGGGGCGTTTGCGCGAAACTTTCCGCATGATGAGCCCCGAGCAGAACGAGCTGATGACCCGCGTCGGTCCGGGCACCCGGTGCGGCGCGCTGATGCGCCATTACTGGCATCCCGTGGCCCTCGCCGACGAGCTTCCCGCCGAACGGCCAGCCAAGGCGGTGCGCGTGCTGGGGCAGGATTTCGTGCTGTTCCGCGACGAGCGCGGCCGGCACGGCCTGCTCGACCGCGACTGCCCGCACCGCGGCGCCGATCTCGCCTTCGGCCGCCTCGAGGATGGCGGCCTTCGCTGCCTGTTCCATGGTTGGCTGTTCGACGTCGACGGCAAGTGCCTGGAGACGCCCGCCGAACCCGAGGGCAGCGTGCTCTGCCAGCGCGTCCGCCAGCGCAGCTATCCGGTCGTGGTGAAGAACGGCATCGTCTTCGCCTATCTCGGTGAAGGCGAAGCGCCCGCCTTCCCCGACTTCGACTGCTTTCTCGCGCCCGGCACGCACGCCTTTGCCTTCAAGGGACTGATCGAGTGCAACTGGCTGCAGGCGCTGGAGGTCGGCATCGACCCGGCGCACGCCTCCTACCTGCATCGCTTCTACGAGGACGAGGATACCGGCGCGGCCTACGGCAAGCAGTTCCGTTCCGCCTCCGCCGATTCCGAAATCCCGATGACCCGCCTGCTGCGCGACTTCCCGCGGCCCAAGCTCGATGTCGAGGCGACCGACTACGGCCTGCGCCTCTTCGCGCTGCGCAAGCTGAACGAGCAGCACACGCATGTGCGCGTCACCAACCTCGTCTTCCCCTACGCCTTCGTGATCCCGATGAGCGCGGAGATGACGATCACGCAGTGGCATGTGCCGATCGACGATACGAGCTGCTACTGGTACGCGATCTTCACCAGCTTCGGTAAGCCGGTGGATCACGCCGCGATGCGCGAGCAGCGGCTGAAGCTCTACCAGCTCCCCGACTACCGCCCGCTGATCGGCCGCCACAACGATTACGGCTACAGCGTCGCCGAACAGAAGAACCAGACCTTCACCGGCATGGGCTTCGACATCAACGTCCACGACCAGTGGGCCGTGGAGAGCCAGGGCCGCATACAGGACCGCACGCGCGAGCATCTCGGCACGACAGACAAGGCGATCGTCGCCTACCGCCGCATGCTGCTGTCGGCCATCGGCCAGGTCGGCAACGGCGAGCGGCCGATCATGTGGCTGGACGGCCAGCGCGCCGCCACGATCCGCGGTCCCGTCGCGATCGACGGGATGGGACCTACGGAAGGTTGGGAAGCCTACTGGAAGGACGTCGATGTGCGCCGCCGCCGCTCCTCGAGCTGGGCGGCAGACACTGTCCCTCCGCTGGTCGCGTAGCCATGACGCTGGTCGAGCGCGCGGGCCTCTGGACCGAGGACCGCAAGGTCGCGACGCGCGAGGCCGAGCGGCGCATGAAGGCGGGCGAAATGTCCGTCGTGCGGCTGGCCTTCGCCGACCAGCACGGCATCCTGCGCGGCAAGACGATCGTGGCGTCGGAAGTCGACGCGGCGCTGAAGAACGGCGTCGGCTTCACGACGACGATGCTGCTGAAGGACACGTCGCATCGGACGGTCTTCCCGGTCTGGCAGCCGGGCGGCGGCTTCGGCATGAAGGAGCTGGAGGGCGCGGCCGACGTGGTCATGCTGCCCGATCCCACGACCTTCCGCGCCCTGCCCTGGGCGCCGCACTCCGGCTGGATGCTGTGCGACATCTATTTCGCCGACGGCCGGCCGATGCCGCTCTGCACGCGCCACATCCTGCGCCGGACGCTCGCGACCCTGGGCGATCGCGGCTACGACTTCGTCGCCGGCCTGGAAGTCGAGTTCCATCTGTTCAAGCTTGAGAAGGCGAAGCTGGGCGTCGGCGATGCCGGCCAGCCGGGCGAGCCGCCCGACGTGTCGCTGCTGAACCAGGGCTACCAGTACCTGACCGAGCAGCGCTACGACGAGATGGATCCGATCCTGGAGATCCTGCGCACCAATCTGGTCGATCTCGGCCTGCCGCTGCGCTCGCTCGAAGTCGAGTTCGGTCCGAGCCAGGTCGAGTTCACCTTCCGCACCGGCACCGGCCTCGAGCCCGCCGACACGATGGTGCTGTTCCGCAGCGCCACCAAGCAGATCGCCCAGCGCAACGGCTTCCATGCCACCTTCATGTGCCGGCCCAGGCTCGCCAACGTCATGTCGAGCGGCTGGCACCTGCATCAGTCGCTGACCGACCGGAAGACGTACGCCAACGCCTTCGTCGACACCAACGAGACCCTGTCGGCGACCGGCAGCCACTACATGGCCGGCCTGCTCGAACATGCACGCGCCGCCGCCGCTTTCAGCACGCCTACGCTCAACGGCTACAAGCGCTACCGCCCCTTCTCGCTCGCGCCCGACCGCGCCATCTGGGGCCGCGACAATCGCGGCGTGATGGTGCGCGTGCTGGGCGGACCGGGCGATCCGGCGACGCATCTCGAGAACCGCGTCGGCGAGCCCGCCGCCAATCCCTACCTCTACATGGCGAGCCAGATCGTCTGCGGTCTCGACGGTCTCGACCGCAAGCTCGATCCCGGCCCCTCGGCCGACAAGCCCTACGAAGCCGTGGCGCCGCTGCTGCCGAGGTCGCTTGCCGAGGCGCTGGCGGCGCTCAGGGAGAACCACGTGCTGCGCGCCGGGCTCGGCGACTTCTTCGTCGACTACTACGCGCGCCTCAAGCAGGCCGAGATCGACCGCTTCGAGCTCGAAGTCAGCGACTGGGAGCAGCGGGAGTATTTTTCGCTGTTCTGATTCGTCCGTCTGGATCAGAAGAGACCGCCATGAGCGCCATCGCCGTCGTCACCACCGTCGCCAACCGCAAGGACGCCCGTTCGCTCGCGCGGGCGCTGGTCGAAGCGAAGCTCGCCGCTTGTGCGCAAATCTCCCGGATCGAAAGCGTCTACACCTGGAAAGGCACCGTCGAGAGCGGCAAGGAATATCGCATCCTCTTCAAGACGCTCGACGAGCACTACGCCGCCGTCGAGCGCGCGATCCTGGACCTGCATCCCTACGAGGTGCCTGCGATCCACGCTTTCCCGATGGTGCACGTCTCTCCAGCCTACGCCGCGTGGATCGAGGAGAGCGTGGCCGTCTAGGTCCGGCCGCTCTCCAGCATTTCCGTCCAGCGCTTCTGCATTTCTTCCGGACTTACGACTTCCTTCGTCGCGGCGAGGAACCAGCGATAGCCGAAGGGGCAGGCAATCATGCCGGAGCGGTCGCCGTAGAACTGGTCCTGCACAGGCCGCACCAGGGTCGCCCCTGCCGCAACCGCGCGCTCGACGGCTTCGTCGGCGTCGGGCACGGCGATGTGGAACGCAACGGGAGAACCACCGATGGCGCCCGGGCTCCTCGCCCCGAAGTCAGGATATTCGTCGTTCATCATCAGCACCGTGTCGCCGATACGGATCTCGGCATGCCCGACCCGGCCTGCCGGCTCGACCAGCCGGAACAACTCCACTGCGCCGAAGGCCCTGGCATAGAAATCGATCGCGGCTTTTGCGTCGTGCACCGTCATGTGCGCCCGCACGGTCTGACCCGCGGGTGCGGTCTTTGCGGTCATGGCATCACCTGTGTTATATTACGTTACGTATCGTAACGTTAATAGATGCCTCGTCAAGCCTCCTCAGCCCCACCGGTCCGCGGCCGTCCCCGCGATCCGCGGACCCGTGCCGCCATCCTCACCGCAGCGCGGGCGTTGCTCGAGCGTGGCGGCCTGACAGCCGTCACCATCGAGGCGATCGCGCAGAGCGCCGGCGTGAGCCGTCCCACCATCTATCGCTACTGGCCGAACGCCCCCGCCGTGGCCATGGCGGCGTTCCTTGAGACGACTGGCGCCGCCGAGGCGTCCAGCAAGCCGCGGAACGCCCTCTCCGCCTTGCGCGCGCAGCTTCATGCGCTGGCGGATGCTTTCGCCGCGCCTGCCGGCCGAAGCGTCGCGGCCATGGTGGCGGCCGCCCAATCGGAGACCGAACTCGCCAAGGCTTTCCGCAACGAGTTCATCGCGCGCAACCGCGACGCTACCCGCGCTCTCCTGGAACGATGCGTAGCCGACAAGGCGATCGAGCCGCCGGAGGACATCGAGCTGACGCTCGACCTGGTGTTCGGTCCGCTTTTCTATCGCCTGCTGATGGGCCACGCGCCTATCACGCGGAGCTTCGTCGATCGGCTCGTCGACCAGGTCATCCGCGCACGATGCACCTGAAGCCGACATGGCTCGTCGTCGTGTCGATCTGCTCGGCGTGGCGCGCCGCGGGGCGATAGCGCTTGCAGTAGCTGGGGGCACAAAGATGCGAGCCGCCCTTCAGCACCTTGCGCGCGATGCGCACGGGATCGCGCGGATCGTAGCTCTGTTCCAGTGTTGCACCGCGCGGATTCTCCGGCACGCAGCAGGCTTTGGCGGCATCGGGCGCGTGCTTGGCAGCATACCAGTCGGTCGTCCATTCCCAGACGTTGCCGATCATGTCGTACAGGCCGTAACCGTTCGCCGGATAGGCCTTCACGGGCGAGGTGCGCGCGAAGCCGTCGGCGCGGGTGTTCTCGTGTGGAAAAGCGCCCTGCCAGGTGTTGCCCATGTGCTTGCCGCCGGGAGTGAGTTCGTCACCCCAGGCGAACTCCGCGCCGTCGAGCCCGCCGCGCGCGGCGAACTCCCATTCGGCTTCCGTCGGCAGTTCCTTGCCGGCCCACTTCGCATAGGCCTCGGCATCGCGATAGGCGATCTGCACGACCGGATGCTCGTCGAGCCCCCCGATATGGCTGCCCTTGCCGTAGGGCCGCCGCCACGTCGCCCCGAAGGTGAAGCGCCACCACTGGCTCCAGTCGACGAGATCGACGGGCTTCGACGGCGGGGTGAATACGAGGCCGCCGGCCTTCAGCATCCCGGGACGTGCGCCGGGATAGTCCTTCGGGTCGGGGTCGATCTCGGCCCAGGTGACGTGGCCGGTCGCCTCGATGAACCCGCGGAACTGCGCGTTCGTGACGGGCGTCTCGTCCATCCAGAAACCGGACACCGTTACGGTGTGAACCGGCTTCTCCTCGACATAGTGATGGTCGGAGCCCATGCGGAACGTGCCGCCGGGAATGCGGACCATCCCGGGGTGCGATGTGGCGGCTCCGGTAACGTGGCTCATGGCGCTCAGTCCTACACGCCTCTCGGCCCTGCCGCCACGCGAGGCGGCAGGGAGGTCGGACGGCGAATGGCCGGCGACGGCCTTCCTAGTTCGCGCCCTGCGGGGGAGCGGTGAGTTTGTTAAGCACGCCCTCGAGGTTGAACGAACCGGGCTTCTGGCGCGGCGGGAACTCAACCAGCGTCTTGATGAAATTGTTCACGTACACCTGCGCCGGCACCAGCAGGAAGATGCGATCGATGCGCCAGCGACCGTAGCCCATCCCCTCGTGGTCGGCGCGCTCGAACGGATCGGCCCTGAGGTCGAACAGCTTCGGCACGCGCAGGGTCACCATCGGATCCTGCCAGACGTCGAACCCGTGCTTGCGCTGCTCCATGAAGGCCAGCTTCCACTTGTCGTAGCGCAGGCCCGCCAGTCCGCCGTCGTCTGTCCAGTAGAAGAACTCCTTTCGCGCGCTGCCGGTTCCGTTCTTCAGCAGCTCGCGCTGGTCGTAGCCGTCGAGATGGACCTTGAAGCTCTTGGCTCCGAAGGTGGCGCCCTGCTTCAGCTTGGCCGCAAGATCCGTCTCGCCAGCCGCGGCCAACAGGGTCTGCAGCCAGTCCTCAGCCGAGAAGACCTCGTTGATCTCGGTGCCGGGCTTCACCAGGCCCGGCCAGCGCACCATGGCGGGCACGCGATAGCCGCCCTCCCAGTTGGTGTTCTTCTCGCCGCGGAACGGAGTGGTGCCGCCATCGGGCCAGCTCATGACCTCGGCGCCGTTGTCGGTCGTATAGATCACGATCGTGTTGTCGGCGATCTTGAGGTCGTCGAGCTTCTTCAGGAGCTGGCCGACCTGGCCGTCATGCTCGACCATCCCGTCGGCGACGACGCCGAGACCGGTCTTGCCCTCGGACGAAGGCTTGAGGTGCGTCCAGATGTGCATGCGCGAGGAATTGACCCAGGCGAAGAACGGCTTCTTGTCGCGATTCGCGCGGTCGATGAAGTCGAGCGACGCCGCAACGAATTCCTCGTCCACCGTCTCCATGCGCTTCTTGGTGAGCGGACCGGTGTCCTCGCACTTCTGCTTGCCCCACTTGCCGAAGCGCGGGTCCTCGCCCGGGGTTTCCGTCGCCGTGGCAACGCACTTCAGCACGCCGCGCGGGCCGTACTTGGCCTTGAAGGTCGGATCCTTGGGATAGTCAATGTTCTCGGGCTCCTCCTCGGCATTGAGGTGGTAGAGGTTGCCGAAGAACTCGTCGAAGCCATGCACGGTCGGCAGAAAGTCGTTGCGGTCGCCCAGATGGTTCTTGCCGAACTGCCCGGTCACGTAGCCCTGCGGCTTCAGCAGGTCGGCGATGGTCGGATCCTTCTCCGACAGTCCCTCGGGAGCGCCGGGGAGGCCGACCTTGAGCAGGCCGGTCCGGATCGGCGACTGGCCGGTGATGAAGGCCGCGCGCCCCGCCGTGCAGGATTGCTGGCCGTAATAGTCGGTGAAGATCGCGCCTTCGCGGGCGATGCGGTCGATGCTGGGCGTGCGGTAGCCCATCATGCCGCGGTTATAGGCGCTGATGTTCCAGTAGCCGATATCGTCACCGAAGATGACCAGGATGTTGGGCTTGGCCGGGGTCTGGGCCTGTGTCGGGACCACCCCGCCCGAGATGCCGACGAGGAGCGCCGCCGCCGACAACAGCCGCCTGATCGAGTTTTTTGCCATAGTCCGCCCTCCTGTTTATCAGCGGAAATATGTTCTGTTGGGCGATGCAGAGCAACACAACGAACGATGCGGTTTATGAATGGATATCGACCTCACGCTCTCGTCTTCGCGAAGCACCGTCACTTCGGACGAGCCGCGTCGCCCGCGAAGAGAGATCCATCGAGGCGCTCCTGATCTCGACGGACGACCACGCGTGCGGCAGGCCGCCCTTGCCGTCTGCAGCCCTGCGTTGCGGCTGGTCAGCCGCGGACGCGGCTGAGGACGGCCTCGGTTTCGCGCACCATCGACTTCACCAGCTCGCCCGCCGGCATCTCGCGCGCCAAGGTCGGCGCCTGCCCGCTCCACAGCGGCGTGAAGTCGGTCGAGCCTGTGGACTCGGCCGGCCCCCGCAGCGGCTGGGTGGCCTCGGCCGTCAGCGGAAAGGCCGGCGCCTCCAGGCTCATTGGTCCCACCTCGCGGACGATCCGATTCACGATGCCGCGCGCAGGCCGGCCGGTGAAGACGTTGGTGAGAACCGTGCTGTTGTCGCCCGCCTTCTTCAGCGCTACGCGATGCAGCGCGCCCGTTCGAGCTTCCGGCGACAGCATGAAAGCCGTCCCGATCTGCGCGCCCGCGGCGCCCAGCGCCAGCGCCGCCGCGATGCCACGGCCATCGCCGATGCCCCCAGCCGCGATCACCGGAACCTTCACTGCGTCGACAACCTGGGGCACCAGCGCCATCGTGCCCGCCTGACGCGCGATATCGTCGTCGAGGAACATGCCGCGATGGCCGCCCGCCTCAGCGCCCTGGGCGATGACGGCATCGGTGCCCTCTCCTTCCAGCCATCTTGCTTCCTCGGCCGTCGTCGCCGAGGCGATGACCACGATGCCGGCCGCCTTCAGGCGCTGCATCAGCGTCTGCTCAGGCAGACCGAAATGGAAGCTCGCCACCTTGGGCATGAATTCCAGCACAAGGTCGCAGGCGGCGGCATCGAAGGCGGCGCGCGACAGTCCCTTGGTGCCCGGTGTCACGCCCAGCTCCGCGTAGTATCCCGCGAGCTTCCTGCGCCACGCCGCGTCGCGCGCGGCATCGACCGTCGGCGGCTTGTGCACGAAGAAATTCACGTTGAAGGGCTTGGCCGTGCCCTGCTTCACCATCTGGAATTCCTGCCGCAGGCCATCCAGCGTCAGCATCGCGCCCGCAATCGAGCCCAGCGCACCGGCCTCGGAGGCCGCGACCGCCATCTGTGGCGAGGTCACGCCGGCCATTGGCGCCTGGAGGATGGGATGCTCGATGCCGAAAAGATCGAGAAGGCGGCGGTCCTGCCAGTTCATGGCTGTTCTCCTGTTCACCGTTGCAGTCTAGGCGACATGCGGCATTCCAATCAGTGATTTATATTAATCAATACCATCTGATAATCTGATGCCATGGATGCAAAGGATCTCGCCACTTTCGAAGCGGTGGCGCGTCTCGGCGGCATGGGTCGCGCCGCGCGCGAATTGAATACGGTGCAGTCGAACGTGACGCAGCGCGTACGCCGCCTCGAGGACGCGCTGGGGGTGTCCCTCTTCGAGCGCAGCCGGGCCGGCGCCCGGCTTACGCCGGCCGGCCAGCGATTGATGCCCTATGCGACACGCGTGGGCGCACTGCTCGATGAAGCCGGCCGTGCCGCCCGCGACGATGGCGTGCCCCGCGGCACGCTGACCGTCGGCTCGCTGGAAACGACCGCGGCACTGCGGCTTTCGCCCCTGCTCGCCTCCTATGTGCGCGCCCACCCCGGCGTCGATGTCGTGCTGCGCACCGGCACGACGGCCGAGATGGTGGAACGCGTTCTGAGCCGCGACCTCGAAGGCGCGTTTGTCTGCGGACCGGTCGTCCATCCGCAACTCGTCTCCGTGCCCTCCTTCGCCGAGGAACTCGCGTTCCTGACCGCCCCGACAGAATCGTCCCTGACATCGGCGCTAAAACATCCGGACCTGCGCCTCGTCATCCTGCGGGCCGGCTGCTCCTACCGGCAGCGTCTGGAGGAGCTGCTGGCGCGGCGCGGCGTCGTCGGCCTGCGCCGCCTGGAATTCGGCACGCTGGAGGCCATCCTGGGTGCCGTGGCGGCCGGGCTCGGCGTGACTCTGCTGCCGCGCACCCTGATCGGCCCAGCATGGCGCGGCGGATCCGTGCGGGCACATCGCCTGCCCGCATCGGAATCGCGTGTGCAGACCGTCTTCGTCCGCCGCCGCGACATGCTTCCCTCCAGCGCCCTTCTGGCCTTCCAGAAGCACGTTACCAGGGGAGACGCCAAATGATGCGCGGCAGCACCACGGTCTTCACCGTCGCGGACGTGGCGGCCGGCCTCGCCTACTACCGCGACTGCGTCGGCTTCGACGTCGCTTTCGAGTACGGCGCTCCAACCTTCTATGCCGGTCTGTGCTCGGGCGAGGTCAGCCTGCATCTGATCGCTGCCGCACAGGCGCCGCGTCCGCCCGGCCATGGCGCCGTTTGCATCTTCGTCGACGATGTCGACGCGCTGCATGCCGATCTCCTGCGCCGGGGTGCGATCATTCTGAATCCACCCGAGGATCGGGATTACGGACTGCGCGACTTCGCCATTGCGGATGCCGACGGCAACATGATCTTCTTCGGCACCGAAACGAAGCAGCGTTGAGCGAGGGTAAAATGGAGCTTTGGCAGTACGACGCGACCGACCTGGCGCGCCTGATCCGCACCGGGCAGGCCTCGGCGCGGGAAGCGGTCGATTCCGTCCTCGCCCGCCTGCACAAGGTCAATCCCGCGATCAACGCCGTCGTGCGCGTGCTGGAGAGCGAAGCCCGCGCCGAGGCTGAGACAGCCGACGCCGCGCGCGCGCGCGGCCACGCCCTGCCGCCGCTGCACGGCGTTCCCGTCACAACCAAGATCAACGTCGACCAGGCCGGCCTGCCAACCGACAACGGCGTCATTCCGCTGAAGGACCTGATCGCGCAGGAAGACAGTCCCGTCGTCGCCAACCTGAAGCATGCCGGCGCGATCATCGTGGGCCGTACCAATGCGCCCGCCTTCTCGATGCGCATCTTCTCCGACAATGCCCTGCACGGCCGCACGCTCAATCCGCGCGATCCCAGTGTGACGCCCGGTGGCTCGAGCGGCGGCGCGGGGGCCGCAACGGCAACCGGCATCGGCGCGATCGCCCACGGCAACGATATTGGCGGCTCGGTGCGCATCCCCGCTTACTGCAACGGCGTGGTCGGCCTGCGCACCGGGTTTGCCCGTATTCCCTCCTTCAATCCGACCGGGGCCGCCTCCGGCCGCCCGATCGGTGCGATCCTGATGGCGACCCAGGGCCCGCACACCCGCACCGTGCGCGATGCACGCCTGGCCCTCGAAGTCATGGCGCGGGGCGATCGGCGCGACTGGCGATGGAACGACGTGCCGATGCGCGGCGCCCCTCCGGCGCGGCCGATCAGGGTCGCGATCGTGCCGGAAGTGCCCGGCGGCAAGAGCCACCCCGCCCAGGTCGCGGCGGTGCGGCTGGCCGGCAAGCATCTCCGCGGGGCCGGCTATGTCGTGGAAGAGATCCTGCCGCCCGACATCGAGCGCTGCGTCGAGTTGTGGCACCAGATCTGCGTCACCGATGTGTTCGGAGGCCTGTGGCCGATGATGCAGAAGATGGGCGATCCGGATGGGATCGCCGCCATGCAGGCCTGGCTCGCCATCCACAAGCCGGTCGATCTCGCGACTTACATCGGCGCCCTGACGGAACGCGAGGCGCTGCTGTTCAAGTGGATGACCTTCATGCAGCAATGGCCGCTGGTCATCTTCCCGACCTTGTGCGACCTGCCGCCCAAGCAGGTGGCCGACATCACGCCGGACGGCCAGCGGGGCGTGCTGGAATCCATGCGGTCCGCCCTGGTCGCGCCGCTGTTCGGCCTGCCTGGCCTCGCCGTGCCGGTCGGAAGCCACGGCAAGCTGCGGACCGGCGTACAGATCATGGCGATGCGCAACCGCGAGGACCTCTGTCTCGACGCCGGCGAGGTGATCGAGGCGGCCGAAGGGATCGTGACGCCGATCGATCCTGCGGGCGCCTGACCTCCCTTACTTGATGATCTCGCGGAAGATGCACTTCTCGACGCCCTCACCCGAGACCGCGGCCCGCCTGGACCACTGCCAGAGCGGGTTCCAGTAGGATTCGATCAGCGCGTCGACGGCCTTGCGGTCGTCGACGATGAAGCCAAACTCCTGCAGGTTGACCGGGTACATGTTGTCGGAGCCGATATAGAAGATGCGGTCGTCGACCATCCAGAGCTTGGAGTGGTTGGCGATGGTCTTGCCGCCGGGCCAGGAATCGTCCGGCCCGAAACGGAAGGGCGCGAGGTGGAAACGGCTGCACAGCAGCGCGTTCACGGGATCGGGGCCCTTGCGGATGGCGTACCGAGATCGAGGGTCGGCCGTGTCGATTCGTTTCTGCACGATGTCCTTCAGGCGCTTCGCCAGAACCTGCAGCGGGACGTCGTTGTAATACGGACTCCCGCCATTGCCGATCGAGCCAGGGTTAGAGAGCACGACGTAGACGTCGCCATCCCGCTCCATCAGGTCGATCATCTCGTCGAGCGCGCTCTCGGCAAACAGCGTATCCGAGCGCCCCAGACGGAAACCCAGATCCTGCTGGGCGATGCGGATCGACTTGCGTGCGGCGCCGAACATGAGATCGCGCGCCAACTCGCTCTGATTGGCGAAGTCTTCGGTGATGCCGGCGCCGAGGCGACCGATGCCCATGATCTCGACGCCGCCCGTGCCTGCGGTGACCCGGCGCGCCGCCAGGGCCGCCGGGCAGCGCTGGCCGGGCTCACTCCGACCCGAGACATAGGTCACGAGCGAGATCGAGTCCTTGTAGTTGAGATTGCTGCAGACATAGCTCCACAGCCGGTCGGCAAAGCGCGACGCGCTGGCCGCCGCAGGTCCCTTGACCTGCGTCGACAGGTCGTGGACCGGGTTGTCGGTGAGGTAGTCCTCGGTCCAGAGATTGTGGCCGCCGACGATGCCCTCGCGGCCGTCCACCACGATGAATTTTCCGTGGTTCCACGAAAAGCTGTTGCAGGATTCGAGGACGGTGCAGGTCCGCATCGCCGAGACGCTGACCGTGACACGCGATCCCGGAATGTCCCGCGCTGTTTCCGTAAGCTCCTTGAGGAAGGCTGCCGCATCGACGCCCTTGGGCGGAAACTGCCCGATCAAGAACCGGACCTCGATCTGGCGACGGCTGAACGCCAGCTCGGCAATGGCGGCCCGCAGCGCGGCGGTGAAGCGCCCCGTTGGCGCCGGCTGCAATTGGACGATGTCGACGCTCTGCCGCGCACTGGCGACGAGAGCGTGAATTCGAAGCGAGAGCGCATCGGAGTGACCGAGACAGACTTTGCGCGCGGAGGTGCGCAAGCCCGGGGTGCGCGGCCAGATCGCGCGGCAGGTGCCGCCCCTGCAGTCGCCATCCGTGCTGCAGGCCGGCAACGAGATGTCGGGTTCGCAATCCGTGCAACCCATCTCGAACCAGGTGAGGTCGTCGGCCCTGCGGCCCCAGCGATTGGGAGTCTGCACCAACCAGTCGACCGCGAGGCTGTTGCCGCGCGTCAGGTCGTAAGTGATGCCGGCGAAGGTGCCGTCGGGGTCGCTTTTCGCCAGCTCGCGCTGCAACTGCAGCAGTGGATCCGGCGCGGACAGGTCGGGAGACCTGATGTTGCGCTCGCGCATCAGGGACACGATGGAAGTCGATGAGCGCAGAATCCCGAAATCGCGTTCGGCCTGACTGTCGCTGACGGCGCTGCTCGGGAAGTCACCGCTGCAGGAACCGGCCACGACAAGAATCAGCAGCGAGGCAAGGCGTCGGAACATGGACAGGGAGATAATCGAGTCCCAGACTGGCGCGCAATCACGGCTTCGAGAGAAATGGAATTTCACCATGGGCGAAACGCTCCTGCAGACCACCGTCGTCGGCTCCTACCCGCAACCGGACTGGCTGGTGAACCGCGAGATGCTGAGCAAGGTCGTCCCACGCACCCGCCTGAAAGAACTGTGGCGTGTTCCCGAGCCTTGGCTCGAGCAGGCCCAGGATGACGCCACGCTCCTCGCCATCCGCGACATGGAGCGGGCCGGCATCGACATCGTCACCGACGGCGAGATGCGGCGCGAAAGCTATTCAAACCGCTTCGCGACGGCCCTTGAGGGCATCGACGACGAGAATCCGGCGGAGATCGTGAACCGGACCGGCAATCGCACGCCGGTCCCGCGGGTCGTCGGCAAGATCCGGCGCACCCGGCCCGTCGAGCTGCGCGACATGCAGTTCCTGCGCGCCAACACCGGAAAGCTGGCCAAGATCACCCTGCCCGGCCCCTTCACCATGGGGCAGCAGGTGAAGGACGAGTTCTACAAGGATGCCGAGGCCATGTGCATGGATTACGCGCAGGCCGTGAACGAGGAGGCGCACGAACTCGTCAAGGCGGGCGCGGACGTGATCCAGCTCGACGAGCCGTGGTTGCGTAACAATCCTGACGAAGCGCAGCGCTATGCCGTGAAGGCGATCAACCGCGCCCTGCAGGGTCTGACGGTGCCGACCGTCGTGCATCTCTGCTTCGGCTATGCCGCCGTCGTGACCGGCCTGAAGCCCACCGGCTATTCCTTCCTGCCGCAGCTTTCCGACACGATCGCGCAGCAGATCTCCATCGAGTCCGCACAGCCGAAGATCGACCTCGGCGTGCTCAAGGACCTGGCGCCCAAGAAAGTGATGCTGGGCGTGATCGACCTCAGCGATCCCGATGTCGAAACGCCGGAAAAGGTCGCCGAGCGCATCCGCGCCGGGCTGAAGCATATCGGCCCCGACAAGCTCCTGCCGGCGCCCGACTGCGGCATGAAATACCTGCCGCGGGCCACGGCATTCGGGAAACTGAAGGCGCTCAGCGAAGGCGCGGCGATCGTCCGTAAGGAACTCGGCTAGGACGCGACCTTGCAGGCCAGTGTGCCGTAGTCACGTTTGCCCGTGATCGGCTCAATGGCCATCTTCGCGGGTGGCGTCACCGATTTCATCCAGGCGTCGACGAGCGCCTTGTTGGAGTTTGCGTCGAAGAACAGGCAGCCGCTCCTGACGCTCGCGACCTTGCGGATCCACGCCTCCTGCTCCGATCGGAGCCAGAGGCTGTTCTTGGGCGACGTGATGCCGGAGAGCGAGCGCAGGCCGCCGAAGAAGTAGGACGAATCCGGATGCGCGATGAGATCGTCGAACTTGTACGACCCCAGTTCGACGGGACGCCCCCGCAGCCGTTCGCGCAGCAGACGGAAGAACTCCTCGGCCTCGGCGAAGTCCGGATGGTTCCGGAAGGCCGTCTGGTAGCGCGGGATCGGTGAGTAAAGCGACGCCAGGTCGGCAACCTGTCCCCGGTTGCTTCGCAGTTCACGATAGAGCTCCGCCGTCGCGACCGTGTCGCGCCACGTGCCACCTAGCCCTGCCACCCTGCCCGCGAAATCGTTCCGCTCGTCGATTGCCGCCTCGACGATCAGCGCCAGCGACACGGCCATCAATGCGGTCCGTCCGGCTCCCGGGCCCACGCAGCGCCAGATGAATACCGGCATCATCAACAGGAGCAGCGGCAAGAGGAAGGACGGTCCCGCAAGGTGGGAAACGTCCGCCCGCATCAGGGCGAACAGATGCAGGATGAAAGCCCCCACCAGCACGCCGGCGAACTTCCGCACGAAGATCCTAATATTCTCATCGGCGGCTCCCCACTTGCGGCCCAGGAAGGCCGCCAGCAGGCCGAGCGTGACCAGCAGCAGCACGACCAGTCCATAGGTCAGCAATAGCGGCCTGAATTCGTCACCCGACACCGACAGAGCGGACTGGAACCGTCCGTGGACGACCTTCAGCGTGATCTCGATGCCGAGATTGTCCGACCAGATCGAGTTGGAGACGCCGGCGGTCACCAGGCTCGATTTCGCGTTGGCCAGCGCCATCACCTCGAAGAAGTGCGACGGCCCGACGAAGGCGGAGACCAGCCCGACGAAGAGAACGATCCCGGTCACGGCAAAGAGCGCCGCGAACCGTGCGATCGCCCTCAGCCCCATGCCGGATGCCGGACCGAACAAAGCGAGCGAGAAGGCGAACACCAGGAAGCCCGCCGTCAGGTTCTCCTGGCTGAGGAAGCCGCCGATGCCCCAGCCGGCACCCGCCAGTACCGGCGCCAGCCAGCCTCGACGCGCCGAGCCGGCGCCGAGCAGCAGCCAGGCGAGCCCAAGCGACAGGACGGGAATCATCAGCCAGCGCGTCAGCACCGCCCAGCCCGCGAAATCGATGCGTTCGGCCGGGCTGGGCCACAGCGTCCATCCGATCAAGCCGGCGACGGCCCAGCCGAAGCCCAGGAACTGTTGCACGACCACGAAGAAAACGACGATGCAAACGACGTTCAGCAGGACGTTGGCGGCAAAGAAGCCGTGATTGCTGAAATGAACCAGGTCGATCAGACCGCTCAGCAGCACCTGGTTGCCCGGCCCATACTGTGTCTGCGCCTCGAGATACGGCACCGCGCCAAGCTTGATCTGCTGCAGCGAACTCAGATGGACATGGGAGTGGATGTCGTAGAAAGGCGCCAACGCCGTGTCGTTGATGACGCCGACACCGCGCAATGCCGGCAGGCCGAGCCAGCAATAGGCGATGACCGCAATGGCAAGGGCGCCGAGGAGTTGCAGCGGCCATCTGCTTCGCCCATCACCCACGTCCGGACGGACCACGGCGGGTGCCCCCTTCACGCCGGCCACCCAGAGCCAATGGAACGCGATGAAGGCGCCGGTGCCGAGATATCCGAACACGAGGGCGCGCTTGTCCATGCGCCCCCAGTCGATCACCTCGTCGCCCGGCGCGATGGCGCCGGACGGTGCGAGCGCGAGATAGCAGAAGCCGCCGATCGCGCCGACGACGCCCATGGCGTAGAGCAAGGGACCCGCCCCTGCCCCGCGCTGCCGCGTGCTCAGGTGAACGAGTCCCAGCGCAACCACTCCCGTCGCTAGGCCCGTCAGCAGGAACAAACCACGCGAATCGACGATGGCGACCTCGACGATCATCAGGATCGCCGCGGCGAGGCAGATCAGGCCTTCGCGCGCGTTCACGCCGCCGCCTTCCGGAAGACCGAGGACCTGCCCCAGATCAGCCGGTTCGAGACCACGAAGCGCCAGATGACGTCGATGAAGATGCCGGTGCAGGCCGCGATGAAAGTATGTCCCTTGAAATGGACGTAGGTGAGCTGCGCGGTGCTGACATTGGCCACGATGCCGAACGAGGCGATGACGCTGTAGAGCAATAGCCCCTTGTAATAGTTGCCGCTTCTCAGCCGCGTCGTCGGATAGGTCAGGATATTGTTGATCGTGAAGTTGAAGATCATCGCGGTGATCGTGGCCAGCGCCTGCGATACCCAGAAGACCGCTCCGGCGGCGAGGCAGGCGTAGAGCATCGAGAAGTGGACGCTCGAGCCGATCACGCCGACGCCAACGAAGCTCACCAGCCGCGGCGGCACCAGGCCTGCCGACAGTTTGGAGATCACGTCACAGAGCAGTGCCCACAGGATATGGGTTTGCCGCAAGGGCCGCCCGCCGATCGGCGCGCGGACGTTCGACGGCAGTTCGCGCAGGCTGGCCTTGCGGTTGAGATGCACGAGATCGAAGAAGACACGGAACGCATCGCCCTGCATGCGCGGGATCGAGCGCAGGAAGAACGCCCGCGACGTCGCGAAGAAGCCGGTCAGCGGATCGGCGAGGTCGCGCCCGAGATAGAGGTTTATAAGCCTGTTCGCGAGGTTCGCCGGCATCGGCCGCGCGCCCGATGCGATGTCACTGCCCTCTTTCAGGGCATCGAGCATCGACGGGATCAGTGCCGGGTCGTGCCGCAGGTCGCCGCCCATCACCACGACGGTCTCACCGTGTGCGGCCTGGACGCCCCAGTGAACCGCCGACGCGCTGCCCCGATCCTGGATGCGCTGCAGGCAGCGGACATTCGGTCTGCCCTCTGCGAGCTGCCGCACGATGTCGCCGGTACCGTCGGACGAGTTGTCGTCGACGACGATCACCTCCCACGACCGATCGCCGAGCGTCGCCGCAAGACCTTCGATCACGAGGCCGATATTGGCCGCCTCGTTGAAGGTCGGCACGACGATGGAGAGGCTGGTCATCGGCCCATCGTCACGGGCGGGCCGTGGCCACAAGCAGATTGCCCGCGCCGAGATACTTCATCCCCCTCTCGATCGCGTGCATCGTATTGGCAGTACCGAGGCCGAACACGGCGGTGAAGGGCGCCAGGCCCACCGCCGTACCGACCGTCACGTCGCGATAACCGGCAGCAGAGAGATGCGCCGCGAGCAGGTCGCGCCGGTACTTGTTGATGTGCTGCTCGATATAGCTCACCGGCGACAGGGCGTTCACGCCGAGCTCGATGATCGGCCAGAGCGACCGATAGTTCGGGGTCGTCACGACCAGAACTCCGTCAGTGGTCAACAGCGAGCGCGCCTCGGCCAGCAGCCGAATGCCATCCTCGGGCACGAGATGCTCGATCAGCTCGATCACGGTGACCGCATCGAACCGCTCGCCCGCCTCCGCGAGATCGGCCAGCGAGCGGGTCGAGAAACGATGGGCCGCACTTCCGTAGGTTCGGGTCGCATAGTCGACCTGGGAGGCGCTGAGATCGACGCCGAGCGCCTCCATCCCGGGCAGGTAATTGCCGATGAACGTGCCGGGGCCGCAGCCGATGTCGAGCAGCCGGCGCGGGGCTCCCAGATGGGCAACGACCGTCCGGAATTTCAGGTCGTGCCAGCAGAAGCGAACGCCGGTTCTGCGTTGGTAGATCTTGTCGTAGAAGCCGGCCGGGATCCGGTTTTCATAGTCGTAGACGGCATCTTGCATTGCTGTTTTCCGGCCGCCCTTGACCATTTCTTCATACATCTTGCAAAGCCGTCTTCTCGACCGGTTGAGGCGTGTGTCTTGGACCGCAACCGTCGAAGCCGCAAGTACCCGTCAGCGTCCGATTTTTCCCTTGAGTACGGTGCCGGCATAAGCGCCGGTCGCCTCGCCGTTCTCGAAGGCCATGGCGCCGTTGACCAGGGTGGCCCTGATGCCCTCGGCCTTCTGCACGAGGCGCCTCGCCCCGCCGGGCAGGTCGCGCTCGACCGTCGGCAGGCTCGGGCGGATCCGATCCTCCTCGAACAGGTTCAGATCGGCCCTGAATCCTTCGCGAATCATACCGCGATCGGTCATATCCCAGGCAACGGCATTGTCGTGCGTGATCTTCTTGACCGCTTCTTCCAGAGTGAAGGCGCCTCGTTTACGCACCCAGTAACTCAGAAGATGCGTCTGCAGTGACGAGCCCATCTCCTGGGCCACGTGGGCGCCGGAGTCCGAGAAGGTCGCCAGAGTTCGCGGATGCTTCAGGATGCCCAGGACGTCGTCCGGCGTCTCGTTTACCAGCGGCTGGACATAAACCTGGTTCTCGTTGGCCAACGAGAGGTCGATCATCACCTCGACCGGATGCTTGCCTCGCGCCTTTGAAAGCTGCTCGACCGTAGGATCATCCCAGTCGACGCCGTTCAGGACGTACAGGTTGGAATAGTCCGGCTTGCGGGGATCGGTCGTTGCCGCCCCGCCGCCCTGGAAGACGTTGTCGCGCGGCTTCATACGCTCTTCGGCGGCCACCAGCTCGCGGCGTACCTCCGGATCGGCCAGGCGCCGCTTCTGCTCGTCGAGCGGCAAGTCACGGACCTTGCGCCATGCCGGCAATACGTCGAACGGCAGATAGGATTTCAACGAGAAGATCGCGTTGATCGAGCGTGTCGTGCCCTGGCCGAACATGCGGCCGCCGGCCGCCACGGTCTCGTCGATGTAGCGCGTCTGATAGGCCCAGCCCGTCGGATCGTCCCCCTGCTTGGTGGCCAGCACACCGAACATGATCGGACGCTTGTAGGCCAGCGCCACCTCACGCAGCCGCGCGAGGAACGCACGATGCGCCGCGCCGCTCGCGATGTCGGGCCCGACCTGGAAGATGCCGGCGTCGAGCTCGGCCATCGCCGCCACGATGCGGTCGATCTCCTCCCATTCGGCGATGCGGCTGGCGACGGGCGTATTGTCCGGCGTCACATGGGTCGACGCGCGCGAACTCGAGAAGCCCATGGCCCCTGCACGAAGCGCTTCCTTCACGAGATTGGCCATGCGAACCATCTCGTCCTCGGTCGCCTTCTCGGTGAAGGCCCGCTTGCCCATCGCATACATGCGCAGCGCCGAGTGGCCGATATACATGCCGTAGTTGATCGCCTTGGGCAGGCGCTCCACGGTCGCGAGATACTCCGGGAAGGTTTCCCACGTCCAGTCGATGCCGGCCGCCATCGCTTCGGTCGGGATGTCCTCGACTGCCGAGAGGCAGCGCGCATAGAGATCGCGGTCCTCGGGCTTGCAGGGCGCCAGGGCGAAGCCGCAATTGCTCATCACAACCGAGGTGACGCCGTGCCAGCACGAGCAGCTTCCCAGCGGATCCCAGGCGACCTGCGCGTCCATATGGGTGTGGCCGTCGATGAAGCCCGGCGAGACGATCAGCCCGTCGGCATCGATCGTGCGCGCAGCCGGCGCGGTGATCCGACCGACCTCGGCAATCACGCCGTCCTTGATGCCGACATCGGCCGAGAAACGCTTGCTGCCCGAGCCGTCGACGACGGTGCCGCCACGGATGACGATATCGTGTGCCATCACAGGCGATCCTTGTTTTCGACGATCTTCCAGTAGGTGTCCTTGGCGGAGATCTTGCCGCCGCGGAACGTATAGATGTCGCAGCCCTGGTAGTTCAGCTCCTCGCCGTCGGCGCCCTTGCCGATGACGGTCCAGACCGAGATCGCCCGGTTGCCGGCGAAGATGTACTCCTTGTGGTCCCAACGCATGTCGGGGATCACCTTGAAGCGCTCGGCGAGCGTCTTGCGGATCGTCTCCTTGCCCCTGAGCGTGCGACCGACCGGTTCGGGCCCACGCGCCAGCCAGAAGGTGGCGTCGTCGGTGAAGTGGGAAACGATGCGATCGACGTCGCGGCTGTTGAAGGCGGCTGAGACGGCCTTCATCAGTTCGGGCGTGGCGACATCGTCGTTTGCGGCTGCAACGTCCGGCATACGAAACCTCCCTCGCTGGCTTTTCCCGACGATTGCAGGCTTCGCACAACCCGGCAAGCGGACAACCACAAACGGCTCCAACCGTGCTAGCGTGGCCGCAACAAACGGGGAAACGCCAAGTGTACGACTACATCATCGTCGGCGGCGGGTCGGCGGGCTCGGTCATGGCCAATCGCCTGTCCGCCCGCAGCGCCAACAAGGTACTGCTGTGCGAGGCCGGCCAGGACACGCCGCCCGGCCAGGAGCCGAAGGAGATCGCCGACAGCTACTCCGGCACAGCCTACTTCGATCCGCGTTTCCATTGGACCGAACTGAAGGTTCATACCCAGGTCATCAGCCACAACAATCCGCACGAGGCCCGGCCACCACTGCGCAAGTACGAACAGGCGCGCGTGCTGGGCGGCGGTTCCTCGATCAACGGCCAGATGGCCAACCGGGGCGCGCCGACCGACTACGCCGAGTGGGAAAGCCGCGGCGCCGCCGGCTGGGGCTGGAACGACGTACTGCCCTATTTCAAGAAGGTCGAGCGCGACCTCGACTTCGACGGGCCGCTGCACGGCAAGGACGGCCGCATCCCGGTGCGCCGCATCCCCCGCGAAAAGTGGGCCGGCCACGCCCAGGCGGTCGGCAAGGCCTTCGAGGCCAAGGGCTTCAAGTACCTGCCCGACCAGAACGGCGAGTTCGTCGACGGCTACTTTCCCGTCACCCACTCCAATGCCGAGGAACGCCGAGTGTCGGCGGCCATGGGCTATCTCGATAGCGAGACGCGCAAGCGCGCGAACCTCACCATCTCGACCGACACGCAGGTCACCTCGCTGCTGTTCGAGGGCACGCGCTGCGTCGGTGTGATGGCCCGCGTCGACGGCAAGGAGCAGGAATTCCGCGGCCGCGAGATCATCCTGTCCAGCGGCGCCATCCATTCGCCGGCGCACCTGATGCGGGCGGGCATCGGTCCGGTGGGCCAGCTCGCCGAACTCGGCATTCCCGTGGTCTCCGCCCTGCCCGGCGTCGGCCAGCGCCTGATGGACCATCCGTCGATCGCGCTCTCCTCCTTCATCAAGCGCGGCGCGCGCCTGCGCGAGCACACGCGGCGGCACATCCATGTCGGGCTGCGCTATTCGTCGAACCTGCCTGGCATTCCCAAGGGCGACATGTTCGTGGCCGTGGTCAGCAAGTCGGCCTGGCATGCAATGGGCGAGCAGCTCGCCTCACTGCTCACCTTCATCAACAAGACCTATTCCGAGACCGGCCAGGTCAAGCTCGCCTCGCGCGACTGGCGGAGCGAGCCGGTCGTCGAGTTCAACCTCCTGTCCGACAAGCGCGATCTCGACCGGCTGATGAGCGGCTTCAAGCTGATGGCTGCCGTTCAGATGACCGACGCGCTGCGGGCGGTGACCGAAGTGCCCTTCCCAGCCTCCTACAGCGACAGGGTGCGCCAGATCGGCGTGGTCAATACCAAGAACAAGTGGCTGACCCGGCTGATCGCCACGATGCTCGACGGCCCCGCGGCGCTGCGCCGCTACATGATCGAGAATTACGTGGTCGAGGGCTTCACCTTCGACCAGGTTCTGAACGACGACGAGGCGCTCGAGGCCTTCGTGCGCAAGGCCGCGATCGGCGTCTGGCATGCCTCCTGTACCTGCCGCATGGGCCGTGACGACGATCCGATGGCGGTGGTCGATACGCAGGGCCGGGTGCGCGGCGTGCAGGGCCTGCGCGTCGTCGACGCCTCGATCTTCCCCGTCGTACCGTGTGCCAACACCAATTTCCCGACGCTGATGTCGGCCGAGAAGATCTCGGACGCCATGCTCGCCGGTCACTGAGGAGCAGTCATGTCGGTCGTGCTGGGTACGGGTGAGCATCGCTATCGGGTCGTCGAGAACTGGGCGAAGCTGCCAGACGGATGGGAGTTCCGTGACGTCGCGGCCGTGGCCTGCGACAGCAAGGATCGCGTCTATGTTTTCAACCGCAGTGAACATCCGATGATGGTGTTCGACAAGGACGGCAATTTCCTGCGCTCGTGGGGCGAAGGCCTGTTCAGCCGCGCCCACGGCATCCATATCGACAGCGACGACAATCTCTTTTGCACCGACGACGGCGACCATACGGTCCGCAAGATCAGCACCGACGGCAAGGTGCTGATGACGATCGGTGTGCCCAACCAGCCCGCGCCCTTCCTGAGCGGCAAGCCCTTCAACCGCTGCACGCACACCGCGCTGTCGCCCAAGGGCGAAATCTACGTCTCCGATGGCTATGGTAATTCCCGCGTCCACAAATACTCGCCCGACGGCAAGCACCTGATGTGCTGGGGCACGACAGGCACCGATCCCGGCGAATTCAACATCGCGCACAACATCGCTACCGACGCCGACGGCTGGGTCTATGTCGCAGACCGCGAGAACCATCGCGTTCAGGTGTTCGACGGCAACGGCAAGTACGAAGCGCAGTGGAACAACATGCACCGGCCTTGCGCGCTCTATTGCTGCGGCGGGGCGAAGAACCCGACCTTCATTATCGGCGAGCTGGGGCCCGGCATGCCTGTGAATACGCACCACACGAATCTCGGTCCGCGCCTCTCCATCGTCGACAGCAAGGGCAAGACCCTGGCCCGCCTCGGCGGACAGGACGGCCCCGGTCACGAGACCGGCCGTTTCCTGTCGCCGCATGGACTCGCGGTCGACTCGCGCGGCGACATCTATGTCGGCGAGGTGAGCTACACCAACTGGCCGAGCACCTTCCCCGGCACACCGGTGCCGAAATACCTGCGTTCGTTGCAGAAACTCGAGAAAGTCGTCTGAGGAGAATGGTTATGGTTGAACGCGTACTCGTCGTCGGACCCAAGGACACGCTGTCGATGGTCGACGACCTGGCCCCCAAGGGCTACGAGATCGTCAAGGCGCTGCACAATTCGCCTGAGCAGAAGGCCGCCCTGCCCGGTACCCACTATTTCGTGGGCTTCATCCAGCAATACGTGACTCCGCAGCTCTTCAAGGATGCACCGAACCTCAAGCTCATCCAGATGCTGAGCGCGGGCTACGACCGCGCCGACCTAGAGGCGGCCCGCAAGAGCGGCGTGCCGCTGTGCGCCAATGGCGGCGCCAACTCGGTCGCCGTGTCGGAGCATGCGATGCTGCTGATGCTGTCGGTCTCGCGCCGGCTGATCACCCAGCACAACAACGTCATCGCCGGCCGCTGGCACGGCAATTCGCCGCCGACAGTCCACGAGGTGCGCAACCGCGTGCTGGGCATCATCGGTCTCGGCACGATCGGCAAGAAGGTCGCCAAGCTGGCGCTCGCCTTCGGCATGACCGTGCACTACTACGACATCGCCCGCCTCAAGGAGGAAGAGGAAGACGCGCTCGGCGTCCGCTTCCGTCTGCTGCCCGAGATCCTGAAGCACTCGGACATCGTCTCGCTGCACGTGCCGCTGAACAGCTCGACCCGGCACATGATCGGCAAGGACGAACTCGCCGCCATGAAGAAGTCGGCGATCATCGTGAACACCTCGCGCGGTCCGGTGATCGACGAGAAGGCGATGACCGCCGCGCTCTCCGCCGGCAACCTGTTCGGCGCCGGCCTCGACGTGTTCGACGAGGAGCCGACCCCGCCGGACAATCCCTTGCTGAAGCTCGACAATGTCATTCTTACGGCGCACCTCGCCGGTCCGACGTTCGAGAGCAACATCACCCGCCTGCGCAACGGCTTCGACAACGTCCAGCGCGTCGCCCGAGGCGAACCCGCCCTCTGGGTCGTGCCCGAACTGCTGGAGTCGAAGAAATGAGCCGGATTGCCCGCAGGACCATACTGGGGGCGGCCCTGGCCGCTCCCTTCATCGCCCGCGAGGGTTTTGCCCAGGGCGATTGGCCGAAGGGACCCGTGCGCTGGGTCGTGGCCTTCGCCGCCGGCGGCGCCGCCGACACTGTGGCCCGCAACATCGGCGTGCGCGTGGCCGAGATCATCGGCCAGCAGGTGATCATCGACAACCGCACCGGCGGCAATGCCGTCGTGGCGGCCAATGCGGTGCTCCAGGCCCCGCGCGACGGCCAGACCTTCCTGGTCGACGCGGCCAACCAGATCACCAACACCCTGCTGATGAAGGACCTGCCCTTCGACTACGCGCAGACCTGGGTACCCGTCACCCAGCTCGCGAGCTTTCCGCAGGTCGTCGCCGTGAAGCAGGACTTCCCGGCGAAAACCTTCCAGGAATACATCGCGGCAGCCAAGGCCAAGCCCGGAACGATCAGCTACGGCACGCCGCCGGCCGCCGGCATGGCCCACATGGCCGGCGAGGAACTTCAGCGCCGCGCTGGCATCAAGCTGATCCACGTCCCCTATCGCGGCGGTGCCGACGCCGCGCGCGATATCGGCGCGGGCGCCGTCGATTCGGTGATCATCACCACCAACTCGATCCGTCCGCCCGTGGCAGCCGGCCGCGCGCGCGTACTGGCCGTCACCAGTCTCAAGCGGTCCTCCGCCTTTCCCGACGTGCCGACAATCGCCGAAAGCGGCTATCCGGGCTTCGACCTGAACGACTGGAACGGCCTGTTCGCCGTCACCGGCACGCCGCCCGCCCTGATCGACCGCATGCAGGCCGTGGTGGCCGAGGCCATCAAGGACCCCAAGGTGAAGGAACGGCTCGATCCGACCGGCGCAGACCTGGTCGCCAACACGCCGGCCGAGTTCAAGACCTGGATTGCCGGCCAGCGCGAGCTTCTGGGCAAGCTGATCGTCGAGGCCGGCATCAAGCTGCAATAGGACGAAGAGACACGACGAGTGTCGAGCGGGCACCGCGCGCCGTCGGTGCTCGTCGTGCTACTCTTTCTCCATGCAACCTGACGGACTTGCCTTCTATGGCGTCCAGAGTGCAACGACCGATCCCGGCCAGCGCACGCCCCTCGATGCCGATCTTCCATCCGATATCGAGACGCTTGTCGCGATCGTGCAGGGGCTCGTCGTCGACAAGGATTTCGTCGGGCTCTACGGCCTGGATCTCGATGCACAGGCGCGTCTTGGCGAGGTCGATACCCGCTACGCTTCCGACATTTATCGAAGGCTGACCGAGAAGGATCCTCGCCCTTTCCGCAAGCCACGCGAACCGGGCGCTCGCTTCGTCGGTAGTTGCCGCGACTATGCGCTGCTTCTCTGCTCGCTGCTTCGACATCTGGGCGTCCCGGCGCGATTGCGCTTCGGCTTTGCGACGTATTTCTCGAAGAATCCCGACTCGTTCAGCGACCACTGCGTCTGCGAATACTGGAATGAGACGGAGAACCGCTGGATGTTCGTCGACCCCAACGTCGATCCGGTCGTGAAATCGAGGCTTGGCGTAACGGCCAATGCCCTCGATCTGACGCGCGAGGAGTTCGTGGTCGCGGCCGACGGCTGGCGACTGGCCCGCGAAGGCAAGGTCTCGCCCGACCGATTCGGTGTTCCCAGCATCGGGATCCAGGGCCTCTGGTTCATTCGCGGCAGCCTCATGCGGGATCTCGCTGCGCTCAACAAGGTAGAGCTGCTCCCCTGGGACTATTGGGGCCTCGCCGATAGAACGCCGATCGAGACGTTGCCGACGGGGGAATTACCCGTGCTCGACGCGTTGTCAGCGGTACTCGACAAGCCGGACGAACTCGGTCCGGTTCGATCGACCTTCAGCCGGCCGGAGTTTGCCGTTGCCGGTTTGATCCGAAGCTTCTCCCCCCTGCGTGGTGAAACCAGGATGGTCCTTCGTTAGCTTCGTCCCTACGCAGCCCGGAGCTCCACCCTGTAGGTCTCCTCGAACCGAAGGATCGCCGCGAAGGAGACCGCGGCGGCCGCCATGATCATGAAGGCCGGGCTGAAATCGTTCTCCGTCCGGTGAACGAGCCAAGTGGCGACCAGCGGGCTGAAGCCGCCCAGGACGCCCAGGGTCACGTTGTAGCCCAGCGCGATCGCCGTGCAGCGGATCTCGGCCGGCACTGCCTCGACCATCAGGGCCGGCTGGGCGCCGATGAAGCCGCCAACCGACAGGACGAAGCCGAGTTGCCCCAGCAGGATCAGGGACGGATGACCCTGGTGCATCAGCCAGAAGAACGGCAGTGCGCCGACGAAGCCCAGCGCCGCCGCGCTCAGCATCACCGGCCGCCGCCCGTAGCGGTCCGAGAGCCAGCCCATCAGGACCATGACCGGCAGCATCACGATCATGCTGACGGAATTGATGCCCAGCGCCGTCGCCGGCTCGACACCGTCCGCCGTCTGCAGCCAGCTCACGATGTAGACGAACATCAGGTAGAAGCCGACCGAGTTGAACACCGAGAGCGCCGCGATCTTGCCGAGCAGCGGGCCGTGGTTGCGCACCGTGTCGAGCAGCGGCGAGCGGGCCTTGGGCGCGTTGCGCGGTGCCTCGTGGACGTGTCGACGCAGCACGATACCTGCAATGCCGACCAGAAGCCCTAAGAGGAACGGCAGGCGCCAGCCCCAGCTTTCCAGAGCCTGCTCCGACATCACCGACGCCAGCAGCGCGCCGGTCGCCGACCCGAGCAGGATGCCGCCGATGGCGCCGCAGCACCCCAGCGCCCCCACCAGGGCGCGCCGGTTGGGCGGCGACTGTTCGATGATGAAGATGATGGAGGTCGTGTATTCGCCACCGACCGAGAGCCCCTGCACCATGCGCAGGAGCGTGAGCAGGATCGGCGCGGCGATTCCCAGCGTGTGGTAGTCCGGCAGGATGCCAACCAGGAAAGTCGGAATGGCCATGGCCGCGACGGAGAAGGTGAGAGCCGCGCGCCGTCCAAGCCGGTCGCCGATCGCGCCAATCACCGCGCCGCCCACGGGGCGCATCAGGAAGCCCACGGCAAAGATTCCGAAGGCCGCCAGCACCTGGGCCACGGGATCTTCGCTTGGGAAGAAGGCGCGACCGATCGCGGCGGCGAAGTAGCCGTAAACCGCGAAATCGTACCATTCCAGCACGTTGCCGATGGCTCCGGCCGCAATGACCCGGCGCGTGTTGCCCCGCTCCATACCCACTCCCCCGAGCCTATGAAGAAGGATCCCTCGCTACGCTCGGGATGACACGAATGCTGAACGCTGGTGTCATCCTGAGCGTAGCGAAGGATTCTTCGCTTTGTCTCAAAATGATCGGCCGATGATCAACCGTAGACGAACGCGCGATCCTCCAGGTCGATGGCCGGGAAGACGTTCTTCTCATTCCAGTAATCCTGGGTGTGCTGCCACTCCGGCTTGTCACCACGCTTGGGCAACAGGTGCATGCCGCGCATCAGGTAACCCGGATTGAAGTTCTCCGGATCGATCCAGGGCAGCAGCTCCATGCCCTTGTCCTCCGGCCGCAGGGCAACCTCGACCTTGCGGGCCTGGTGCTTGTCCATGTGGTCCAGCAGGCGACAGACGAAGTCGCCCACCAGGTCGGCGCGCAGTGTCCAGCTCGCACGGAAGTAGCCGAACACCCAGATCATGTTGGGCACGCCGGTGAACATCATGCCGCGATAGGTCACGGTGTCGGCGAAGTCGACCGGCTTGCCGTCGACCGCGAAGGCGATGTCGCCCATCACGGAGAGGTCGAAGCCGGTCGCCGTCACGATGATGTCTGCTTCCAGCGTCTTGCCGGACTTGAGGAGGATTCCCTCCGGCACGAACCGGTCGATCTCGTCGGTCTCGACGGAGGCCTTGCCGCCACGGATCGCCTTGAAGAGGTCGCCGTCGGGGACGAAGGCGATGCGCTGCTGCCACGGCCGGTAGCTCGGCGTGAAGTGAGGCTCCAGCGGAAAGTCGGGACCGACATGGGCGCGGACACCGGCCAGCAACTCAGCTCGCACCTTGTCGGATTCCTCGAAGGCGCGCCGGGTGAAGACCGACTGGTCGTGCAGGATCTTGCGGCGCACGATCTCGTGGATCCATTCCTCGTCGACCTCGAGCTGCCGCAGCGTCTCGGCCAACTCGATGGCGTTGCGGCCCGGGATGAAATAGGTCGGCGTCCGCTGCAACATCGTGACATGGCCGGCCTTGTCGGCCATCGCCGGAATGACGGTCGCCGCCGTCGCACCCGAGCCGATCACGACGATCTTCTTGCCGGTATAGTCGAGGTCCTCCGGCCAGGTCTGCGGATGGACGATCCGGCCCTTGAAGCTCTCCATGTCCTTCCATTCCGGCGTGTAGCCGACGGAGTGGCGGTAGTAGCCCTGGCACATCCACAGGAAATTGCAGGTAAAGCGGAGCGCCTCGCCCGTGTCGGTCCGGACCGCGTCGATCGTCCAGAGATTGTCCTGGCTCGACCAGGAAGCGGACTCGATGCGGTGGCGATAGCGGATGTGCCGCGCGATGTCGTTTTCCTCGATGACCTCGCCCATGTAGGTCTTGATCTCGTGCGCCGTGGCGATCGGCTTGCCCTTCCACGGCTTGAAGCGATAGCCGAACGTGTGGAGGTCGCTGTCGGAGCGGATGCCCGGATACTTGTGGGTCAGCCAGGTACCGCCGAAGCTCTCCTGCGTCTCCAGGATGACGAAGCTGCGGTCCGGCATCTGCGTGGTGAGGTGATAGGCGCCACCGATGCCGGAAATGCCGGCGCCGACGATAAGAACGTCGAAATGCTCGGTCTTGGCGGCCGCGTGCCTCGCAAGGGTGGTATCCGGCATGGGAAGGCTCTTTCCTGACTGGTAATATCAATCGCAGTCTTGCTTGAACATGAGCGTCCAGACCAGTCCCCAGATGCCACGATCCGAAACAGGTCCGAAAGGCCGCGCCGCCCGCGTGGCCGTGCTGCTGATCGTGGCCGTGATCGTGGGGCTCGGCCTGTGCGAGGGCCTCACCCGCCTGTTCCTGCCCGCCTTCGATCCCTCCGGCCAGTTCGAATTTGCCTATCCGGTCGGCTCCCTGATGCTCGGCAAACCCGGCACCGTCGCCCGCCAAGCCAAGAACACCGGTGACTACGACGTCCCTGTCCGGATCAATATGCACGGCCTGCGCGATGATAACGACGTCTCCGCGGCAACCGCAGGTGAGATTCTGGTGGTGGGCGATTCATTCACCTGGGGCTGGGGCGTGGAGGCCAGGGACCGGTTCTCCGATCGTCTCCAGATCCTGACCGGTCGCCGCACCTTCAACCTGTCGACCCCCACCGATATCGAGGGCTACGCCGAGTTGCTCGCCTACGCCCGCTCGCTGGGCGCCAGGGCGGACCGCGTGGTGATCGCGGTCTGCATGGAAAACGATCTTCACCGGTACGCGACCCGGTCCGATGACGAGGCATACCCGTCCGACGCCGTCTCGATCCGCCACTGGCTGTCCACCCACTCGGCTTTCTATCTCTTCGCCCTGACGGTCGTTCACCAGACACCGTGGCTGCGGACGCTCGCCGTGGAGGCCGGGCTGATCACACCGAACCTCGAAGGCATCGGCCGCAACGACGACGACCCGGCGGTCGTCGCCGCCTCAGCCGACCGGCTGCTCGACATCGCCCGCCAGTATCGGGCGCTCGTCGTCCTCATTCCGTCGCGCGCCCTCTGGGTCGGACCGTCCCGCGCGGTCGAGGATCGCGTACACCAGGCATTCGCGGGCGCGCTCCGGCAGCGCGGCATCGACGTGCTGGACCTGCGGCCGTTGCTGGAGGCAAAAGGAACGCCGCTTGCCTACCACTTCGCCAATGACGGACATTGGAATCCCGCCGGCCATGCGCTGGCGGCCGAGGCCATAAGCCAGCATCTCGCCCGCTAACGGAAGTACCCTCATGCACGACAAGGTCGACGTCCTCATCATCGGTTCCGGCGCCTCGGGCGCTGCCGTGGCCTGGAGCCTCGCCGATACGAAGATGCGGATCCTCTGCCTCGAGCAGGGCGACTGGGTGAAGCCCACGGACTACCCCACCAATGGCCGGAACTGGGAAGCGCGCCTGTTCAGCGACTTCGCCATTAACCCGAACCGCCGGGCACGCGAAACCGACTACCCGATCAACGACGCCAACTCGCCGGTGAAGGTCGTGAACTTCAACGGCGTCGGCGGCAGCACCATCATGTACACGGCGCACTATCCGCGCCTGCATCCGTCCGACTTCAGGGTGAAGACGCTGGATGGCGTGGCCGAGGACTGGCCGGTCGACTACCAGACGCTGGAACCCTATTTCGCCGAGAATGACCGCATGATGGGTGTTGCGGGGCTGGCCGGCGATCCGGCCTACCCTCTGCATCACCCGCCGATGCCGCCGCTGCCGCTCGGCAAGTCGGGCCAGCGCTTCGGCAAGGCCCTGAACAGCCTCGGCTGGCACTGGTGGCCGTCCGATTCGGCCATCGCCACGGTCGAGTATGACGGCCGCGCGCCCTGCATCAATCTCGGCCACTGCACGCCGGGCTGCGCCCAGGGCGCCAAGGCCAGCACCGACATCACCTACTGGCCGGCGGCGATCCGCGCCGGCGTCGAGCTCAGGACCCGCGCCCGCGTTCGCGAGATCACCACCGACGAGACCGGGATGGCGACCGGCGCCATCTACTACGATGCCGACGGGCAGGAGCATTTCCAGCCGGCCGAGATGGTCATCGTGGCCTGCAACGGCGTCGGTACGCCGCGCCTGCTTCTCAATTCGGTGTCCGGCAAGTTCCCCAACGGCATCGCCAATTCGAGCGGGCTGGTGGGCAAGAACCTGATGTTCCACCCCTTCGCCCTGACCTACGGCTATGTCGACGAGCCGCTCGATGGCAATCACGGGCCGCCGCTCAACCTCTGGAGCCAGGAGTTCTACGAGACCGACCGCAGCCGCGGCTTCGTGCGCGGCTATACCTTGCAACTCCATCGCGGCACCGGCTCGATCGTCGAGGCGATCACCAGCACCGCCGCTGGGCGCCTGCCGTGGGGTGAGGATCACCACAAGGTCTATCGCTCGCTGCTGAACCGGCGGCTTGCGATGTCGACCATCACCGAGGACCTGCCCGAGGAGCACAACCGGGTCACGCTCGATCCCGTCCTCAAGGACTCGAACGGCATCCCCGCGCCGAAGATCGACTACACGATCGGCGAGAACACGCGGAAGATGATGGAACACGGCATCGCCCGCTCGAAGGAGATCCTGACGGAAGCCGGCGCCACGGGCTTCGGCGTCGAGGCGCCGATCATGAACGGCGGCTGGCACCTGATGGGGACGGCCCGCATGGGCACCGACCCGGAGCGCTCCGTCGTCAACGAATGGGGCCGCAGCCACGACGTCAAGAACCTGTTCATCGTCGACGGCAGCATCTGGGTCACCTCGGGCGGCGTGAACCCCACCTCCACCATCCAGGCGCTGGCGCTCTACATCGCCGACAGCATCAAGCAACGTCTCGCCAACGCCACGCTCTTCGACTGAGGCCCACGGACATGACCCAGGCAACCCTGAACGACGCCGAACTCCGCGACCTGCGCGCGCTCGCCGGCCTCATGATCCCCGCCAGCGGCACCTACGGCGTGCCGGGGGCGGACGACGAGCTGATCTTCGCCGAGATCGTGAAGAACCTGGAGCGCGACATGGCCGATGCGCGGACGGCGCTGAAGCAACTGGCCGGGCTCTCGGGCGGTTCCTTCGCCGCACTCTCGCTGGAGCGCCGTGCCGAGGTCGCCGCCCATTTCAAGCAGGAGGGCGGCGCCCCCCTCTTCGCCCTCAATCGGGTAGTGCTGCTCTGCTACTACCGGGACGATCGGGTCATGCGATCGCTCGGTCAGGAGCCGCGCGCGCCGTTTCCCAAGGGCCATGTCGTGGAACAGGGCGACTGGTCCCTGCTCGATCCGGTGAGGCAGCGCGCGCCGATGTGGCGCCGCGTCTAGCCCTGCCCGCGGGCCTTCAGTACGAAGCGCATGGCGCGGAAGCTCGAATCCTTCTGAATCGCCGCCGCGACCCGCGGATCGCCGGAGGGATTGCTGAGGGAGATCAGGACATCCGTCTGGGTCTGGCAGGATGCCGCCGCCGTCGCGGCGAGCGACTGTGCGCTGGCGCTGTTGGCATCGGCCAGGTGAACGTTGGCGGCGAGGCAGTTGTCTCGCGCCTCGTAGGCGTCGTTGATGCTCTTCATCAGCTTGGGATCGTCCAGGCCGGCGCCACGCAACGAGCTTGCAGCCTCACAGCCGCCCAGCAGCAGCGGGAACGCCACGAGGGCCGCTTGCAGGGTCTTCCTGGTCGCCGTCATCCGGTCTTCCACTCTCTCATCAACTCGACGCAACAAAATTACAGACGGGCCCGGCCTGTCAAGACCGGGCCCGTCCGTGAACTCTAGTGGCGGCTGATCTCGGCGCGGCCGACGACCATGTGATGGACCTCGTCCGGTCCGTCCGCGAAGCGCAGGTGGCGCTGGTTCACATACATTTCCGACAGCGGCGACCACTGCGAGATGCCGGTCGCGCCATGGATCTGCATCGCCTGATCGATGATCAAGCAGGCCTTCTCCGGCACCATCGCCTTGACCATGCTGATCCACACGCGGGCCTCGCGATGACCCAGCACGTCCATCGCCTTGGCGGCCTTCAGCACCATGAGGCGCATCGCCTCGATCTCGATCCGCGCGCGGCTCACCAGCTCGAGGTTCTTGCCGAGCTGGATGAGCTGCTTGCCGAAAGCGGTCCGCGTGGAGCCGCGCTTGACCATGAGGTCGAGCGCCTTCTCCGCGGCACCGATCGAGCGCATGCAGTGATGGATGCGGCCCGGTCCGAGGCGGACCTGGCTGATCTCGAAGCCGCGCCCCTCGCCCAGCAGGATGTTCTCCGCCGGCACCCGGCAGTTGTTGAACTTGAGGTGCATGTGGCCACGCGGCGCGTGGTCGTGGCCGAACACGGTCATCGGCCCCAGGATTTCCAGGCCGGGCGTGCCCATCGGCACCAGGATCTGCGACTGCTGGAACTGCGGCGAAGCGTCGGGGCTGGTCTTGACCATGACGATCATGATCTTGCAGCGCGGGTCGCCGGCGCCGGAGATGTAATACTTCTCGCCGTTGATCACCCACTCGTTGCCGACCAGCTCGGCGCGCGTGGTGATATTCTTGGCGTCCGACGAGGCCACGCCCGGCTCGGTCATGGCGTAGGCCGAGCGGATCTCGCCGTTCAGCAGCGGCTTCAGCCACTTCTCCTTCTGCTCGGGCGTGCCGACCTTCTCCAGCACTTCCATGTTGCCGGTGTCCGGTGCCGAGCAGTTCAGCGACTCCGAAGCCAGCGCGTACTTGCCCAGCTCGGCGGCAATGTAGGCATAGTCCAGATTGGTGAGACCGCGGCCGATCTCCGAATGCGGCAGGAAGAAATTCCACAGGCCCGACGCCTTGGCCTTGTTCTTGGCGCCCTCGAGCAGCTCCAGCTGGCCCGGCGCCCAGCTCCAGCGATCCTTCCGGCCCTCGCCCAGCTTGAAGAACTCCTCGGTGATCGGAGCGACGTTCTCGGCGATATGGGCCTTCACCGCGTCGAACAGGGGCTGCGCCTCCTTCGACATCGCGAGATTGTTGAGTTCGGCGTCGAGATCGGGGCGGACCGGCTTCTTGGTCGCTGTCGCTGCCTTCTGGGTCATTGAGGTTTCCTCGGGTCGTGGAATCGATCGGGTTTCAGTGCGCCCAATCCCTACAGACCTGAGATTTCCGGTCAATCCCGCAGTGGCTAAGCCGTTTCTCGACTCAAGCCGGCCGCTTCGCGGGTAAGATGGCCGCCATGAGCCTGAACATCGTCGACCAGGGCGTCAACAACACCATCTCCTACGCGAAGGGCGATACGCGCCTCCACGGCAAAATCACAGTCCGGGGAAGTGGAAATCGCATCGCCATCGGGCCGGGAGCCGGGGCGTACAACCTGCAACTGAACCTGGGCTCCAACTGCAAGGTCCTCATTGCCGACCACTGCACGCTCGGGGCCCTCTTCATCCATGCCGCGGAAAAGGCCGAGATCGTGATCGGCCGCGAGACAGGTGTCACCGGGCTCGTGCGCCTGCTCCTTCACGAAGCGGGCCGGATCCAGATCGGCGCCGGGTGCCTGCTGGCCTCCGACATCGACATCACGGTGAGCGACATGCACTCGATCGTCGACGTCGAGAGCGGCAAGCGCCTCAACCCGGCAAGGGACATCGTCATCGAGGACCGCGTCTGGATCGGACAGCGCGCGATGATCCTGAAGGGCTCGCACATCGAAGCCGGGTCGATCGTCGGCGCCGGCAGCATCGTGACCGGCCACGTTCCGGCGAATTCCATGGCAGTCGGCGTCCCCGCCAAGGTCATCAAGAGCAGCGTGACCTGGGATCACAGGTTGCTCTAGGCCCGCACTGCCAGATCCTGCGGCCTGGGCCGGCGGCTCCCGCAGGACGGACTTGCCGCGCTTGAAGCAATCGTCAGCGGCGCTTGTCGAACGAAGCGATGCCCGCCCGCTCGATACGACGTATCGTACAAGCGCGTTTCGGGATGCAATGAAAGGTGAGCGACATGGGAAGACTCGACGGCAAGGTCGCTGCGGTGACGGGCGGGGCATCGGGAATTGGCGAGGCGACGGTCAGGCGCTTCGTCGCTGAGGGCGCGAGCGTGGCCTTCTGCGATCGGGACGGCGAGCGCGGCCAGCGCCTGGCGGCCGAGCTCGAGGCCTCGGGCGCCAAGGTTGCCTTCACCCACGCGGATGTCGGTACCGAGGCCGCATGCCTCGCGTTCGTGAATGGCGCCGCGCAGAAATTCGGGCGCATCGACATCCTCGTCAACAATGCCGGAATCCGCAAATACGAGAAGATCGACGAGGCGAGCGCGGCCAGCTGGAACGAGATCCTCAACGTCAACCTGATGAGCTACGCCTTCTGTGCCAAGGCGGCGGTTCCGCTCATGCGCCGCAACAAGGGCGGCGCCATCGTCAACGTGGCCTCCGTCCGCTCCGTCATCGCGGGCGGCGGCAACCTGCAGTACGACACCACCAAGGCCGCGATCGCCGGCCTGACGCGGGCACTCGCCGCCGACCATTCGGCGGAGGGCATCCGCGTGAACGCCGTCGGCCCGGGTCCGATCTTCACGCCGTTCCATCAGCGCCGTATCGAGGCGGCCGGCGAGACCGTCGAGCAGTACAACGCCCAGGCCGCGCAAGGCACCATGCTGAAGCGCCCGGGCAGGCCCGAGGAGGTGGCCACCGCGATCCTGTTCCTGGCCTCCGACGACGCCTCCTACGTCACCGGCGCCCTGCTGTTCGTGGACGGCGGTATGACAGCGCTGTGAGCCGGGTAAACCGGCTCTACACGGAGACGACGTCTATTTGATCGCCAGCAGTTCGACGTCGAAGATCAGCGTGGCGTTGGGCGGAATGACACCGCCGGCGCCGCGCGCTCCATAGCCCAGTTCCGGCGGAATGATCAGCGTTCGCTTGCCGCCGACCTTCATGGTTGCGACGCCCTCGTCCCAGCCGCCGATGACGTGCTGCATGCCGATCGGAAACTCGAAGGGTGAGCCGTGATCGAGGGAGGAGTCGAACTTCTTGCCTTTGGCGCCCCCTTCGAAGAGCCATCCCGTGTAGTGCATGACACAGGTCTGACCGGTCCTGGGGCTCGCGCCGGTGCCAACGGTCGTGTCGATGATTTTCAGGCCGCTCTCGGTTGTCATGGCTCTTTCCTCGAATGGATCTCGTGCGACTTCAGCGATACGAATTAATGGCGACGAAGCCAACCCCGATTGCAGCGATCTGAAGCCCGCCCGTTTGCACAGACTCAGACGCCCAAGGGGGCATCCTGACCGACGACCTGCTTGTACAGCGCGCGCACCTCCTCCGAGACGCGGTGCGTGTCTTCCTTCAGGTTCCGCGGCGTGATCGCGATGAAGGCGATTTCCCAGTTGTGCGGCTTTGGCATGCCCACTTTCGGCACGAAGGCGTGTGGTGCGCCGGGCGCGTTGTGAAAGTGCCCGCCATCCATCACCGGCGTCAGCACCGGCTTGCCAGTTTCGTCGATGGAGAAGCCTTCCGCCTCGCCCACGACATACATCGGGAACTGATCGGTGCGGCTGGCGATGTGAGTG
>JAESFZ010000141.1_pt1 | contig 132732 bp, 134 predicted proteins | sample 9269561 | NCBI WGS metagenome assembly JAESFZ01 (sample SAMN14515552, study PRJNA621657) | algae metagenome | isolation source: Tildeniella nuda ZEHNDER 1965/U140 and co-occurring heterotrophs from wet... | place: Switzerland: Stansstaad, Zurih | collected 1965-01-01 | reverse complement strand
AGGTTCTGGAGCTTGTTCTCGACGCCGAGGATGTGGCGGCCGACCATCTCGACATGACCGAGCATGGCCTGCAGATGCTGGCTGGCGCTCATGGCGTCGCGAAAGCGCCGCTCGAACGGTGCGCTGTCGAGGATGGCCGTCGTTCCCGCCGCGCGATAGGCGGCGATGGAGACGTCGCTCGCCTCGTTCATGCCGTGCGTCGTTGCCAGGCGCAGCCGCATGCGCCGGTCGACGTCGAGCGTGCCCGCCGAGGCCGCGTCGTAGGTCGCGCGAACCTCGGCATGCAGGAAGGCGCGGGCGGCCGAGAGCCGGGCGTCGAGCAGGGCGATCTCGCGCTGGATGGCGTTGTTGGCCGCCATGGAATTGATCGAGGCGCGGCTGTGCTTGCCGCGTGCCAGGTCGATATAGGCGTCGAGCAGGCGCCGCGCGAGGCCGAGGGTGACGCTGCAGAAGCCGCTGGCATAGAGGAGCGTCGAGCCGATCGTGTAGATGGGCCCCGTCTCACGCCGTTCCTGCAGCACGTCGCGCGCCGGCGCCATCGCGTCGGGGATGAACAGATCCTCGACTGTGTAGGTGTCGCTGCCGGTGCCGCGCAGGCCGAGCACGAACCAATCGTCGACGATCCTCGCGTCGGTGCGCCTGAACACGAAACTGCGATCGTCGGCGCGGCCGTGGCGCATGTGCGGCGTGCCGTCGGGGTTCTGTACGGCGCTGTGCGCGCCCATCCAGGTCGAATGGCGCCCGCCGCTGGCGAAGCTCCAGGTGCCGCTCAACCGGTAGCCGCCGTCGACGCGGATCGCCGTGCTGGCGCCGTGACGCGCGCCCCAGGCGAGGCCGACGCCCGGGCTGCCGAAGGTGGCGAGAGCCGCTTCGTGCGGCATGGCGGCGGCCGAGGTCGCGGAGGAGACGTTGGACTGGTTGACGAACCAGGCGGTGCTGGCATCCGCCCAGGCGATGGCTTCCACGGCCTCGCAGAAATCGATGAGCGGCAGCTCCTGTCCGCCGAGGCTGCGCGGCAGCAGCAGGCGCAGCATGTCCTGGGCGATGAGGCCGTCCACGACGTCCGGCGTGAGCTCGCGGCGACGGTCGATCTCGACACCATGCCGGTCGAGCAGCGGCTGCAGGGCGCGGGCCCGCTCGGGAGCGCTGAGGGTCGGAGCGTTGAGAGTGGGAGCCGGCTGAACGCTGTCCATGGAAGTCCTCGGGCGATGCCTGTTGCACTCATACTGGGCCGGATTGGCAATCCGTCAATCGGCCAGCGCCGAATGCGACTACCCAGCGAAAAATCCCATGCCGGTGGCGTCGTCTAGCGGGCGAGGTCCGAGGCCACGCGCCTGTCGCGCGCGATTGCCGCCCCCACGGCGGAGGGCCCGTCGAATTCAATCGGGATGCTGGCGAGCCGTGCCTGGGTCTGAAGGGATTTGTCGTTGCGCAATCCAAGGAGCGCGGAGGTCAGGCGGCCCGCTATTGCCGGAGTGGTCCTGGCGGGCGCGAACAGTCCGAAGCTGATCGTGTAGGCGAGCTTGGGATCGCCCACCAGTTCGGCCAGCGTCGGCACATCCGGGAGCTGCGGCGAGCGGCTGGCACCGGAGGTCGCTATCACGCGCAGTCTGGTGCGGTTACGGGCGTTGTGCAGTACCACGGACCGCGTATCCATCGCCGCGAGGTCGGCGCGCCGGGTCAGCAGCATGTCGATGGCGGCCGTGCTGCCGGCCACCTCGATCGCCTGGAACGACAGGTTCATCCGGCGTTCGACGAGGGCCAGCAGGAGGCCGATGGTCGAGTCGTGGCCCGTCGTCGCGGCCTTCAGCCGGTCGGTCTTCGCCGCCGCGACGAGGCCGTTCCAGTCCTTGATGTCGGAGAACCCGTTCACCACCAGCGCGGTCGAGAAGCCGCGTGTGATTTTCGCGATCGGCTGCAGCCGCGACAGCAGCGGTTCAGCCGGCGTCTCGAGCAGCACGAGGTTCAGGATTTCGGCGATCAGCAGCAGGCGGCCGTCTGGCTCGGAGCCGATCACTTCGAGCGCCGCGCGGCGGCCGGCCTCGCCCAGCGTGTAGTCGAACTCGACCGGTTCCTTGAGGGCGGCCGAGAAACCATCCTGGATGAGCTGGGCGCAGAGATCGGTGGGGTTGCCGACGCCGAGGCCGCAGATCAGGCGGATGGAGTTCGTGGCCGCCGCAGCCTGCCGGCCCGTCATGCTGGCAATCGCGCCGGCAACGGTCCAGCGCAGGGCGTCGCGTCGGGTCGGTCTCATTCCGCGGCAATGATACAGGCCCGGCCGCCGACCGAGAAGCATTCCGGCGCTCCTGGCCTAGTTGGGAAGCGCCGCCTCGCTGGCCGGGTCGCCGGCGATGCGGCTGTGCCACATGATGCGCTTCTGGGTCATGTCCCAGGGCGTCGCCTGATGCAGCAGGCAGCGATTGTCCCACAGCACCGCGTCGCCCGGCGCCCAGTCGTGGTGGTAGGTGCGTGGCCGTTGGCAGGCGAAGTCGATCAGCTCCTGCAGGAAGGCCTCGGACTCTGCGGGCGCCATTCCGGGAATGGCGTGGGCATGACGGCCGATCAGCAACGACTTGCGGCCGGTCTCGGGATGCATCTTCACCAGCGGGCGCAAAGGCACCGGCCCGTCGTGCAGACCGTAGCCGCTATATTCGCCGTCCGCCTTCTTCGTCTGGTGGCCGAGCCTCGACTGGCTGTAGTGCAGGGAGTGATGTGCCTGCAGCTTCTCCACGTGCTCCTTGCGCGCGTCGTCGAGCGCATCGTAGGCCGCGCGCATGTCGGCGAAGCCGGTCTGGCCGCCGATCGTCGGGACGACCTCGGCGCTGAACACGGCGCCCTTGGCCTGAACGGGCATGTAGGTGCTGTCGGCATGCCAGCCCATGTTGCCCTTTAGGATTTTCATGACGTCGTCGTTGTCCTTCTCGACGCGCAGCGTGCCGTTGGAGCGGACATTGCTGATCGCGGCCATCTCGAATTCGAGCGGACCGAAGCGCCCGGCGAAGGTGATCTGCTGGTCTCGCTTGAGATGCTGGTCGGGAAAGACGAGGAGCGCGTAGTCGAGCCAGGCGGCATGCAGGTCGCGCCAGCCTGCGTCGTCGAGTTCGGCCAGTTTCACGCCGGTGACGACGGCACCGAAGGTGGCGTCGAGCGGGGCGATGTCGAAGGCGCGTGTCATGCGGTTCCTCCTGGTCGTTTTCCGCAGTCTATCGCGTCGCGTACAAAAAAGAACGGCCGGGCGTGAGCCCGGCCGTTCGGTCGTTTCATGCGGGATCCGGCTTACTGGATGACGATCTCGACGCGGCGGTTCTGCGGCTCGCGGACGTTCGGCCCGGTCTGCACCAGCAGACCCTGCTCGCCACGGCCCAGGACGCTGATGTTGGTCGCCGGCACGCCCTCGCGGACCAGCGCATCCTTGACGGCGTTCGCACGGCGCAGCGACAGCGCCATGTTGTAGGCCTCGGTGCCCGACGTATCGGTATGGCCCGTCGCCGTCACGCGAGCATTGCCCTTCTGCTTGTAGGCATTCGCGGCCTGGCGGATCGTGGTCAGCGCCTGGTCGCTCAGGTTCGCGCGATCCCAGTCGAAGAACACCATGAACGACGGCGGAGCCACCGGCGCCGCGGCGGGCGGCGGAGCGGCCGGCGCCGGCTGCCCGAACTTGTAGGCGATGCTCAGCATCGTCGTGATGTTGTTGTTCTGGTACCAGCCCGGGTTGGTCGTGCCGTAGTAGCGGCCATCCAGATTCACGCGGAAGTTCTGGTCGACGTTCCAGCCGAGACCGATGATGCCCTGGTAAGCGAACTGCGTGCTGCAGAGCGAGCAGCCGTTGATCGAGGCATCGGCGAAGGCGACACCGGCACCGGCGCCGACATACGGCGTAATGGTCGCACCCGGGATGAAGTCGTAGAACAGGTTGGCCATGATGGCGAGCTGCTCGATGCGGCCGCTGGTGTTGCTGAAGACATTGCCGAAGTTGGCGGTGCCGCGGCCGTTGTTGGAGCGGAACACGCCTTCCAGCTCGATCCTGGGGCCCACGAAGTCGTAACCGACGAAGCCGCCGGCGGCGAAGCCGAGGTCCATGTTGTAGTTGTTGTTGTTCAGCAGCCAGTTCAGGCCGCCTTCACCGCCGATATAGAGGCCGGGGTTCGAAGGTCCGGGAGTCCACATGGACTGTGCATTGGCAGCCATCGGAACCGCCATCAGGGCCGCAGCGGCGAGAAGAGCCTTCTTCATTTTCCAAATCCCTCGTTGGGTAAAGCATCCGGGGCTGACGGACGCACGCAGACCAACGAGGGTTGCCTCAATTAAGTTGCCGAACCCGGGGAACCGGACGGCACTCGCCCCGCGACCGTGGCCGCGGGGCAACAGTTCGGCAGGCTTACTGCACGAACACGCTCACTGCATGAACCAGCCGTGGCTGACCACGGCGGACTGGCCGCTGTGCACCGTGCTCTTGGCCGCGGCATAGAAAAGAACGGCGTCGGCCACATCGTCGGTCGTGGTGAACTGGCCGTCGATCGTGTCCTTCAGCATGACGTTCTTGATCACCTGCTCCTCGGTGATCTTCAGTTCCGCCGCCTGCTCGGGAATCTGCTTCTCGACCAGCGGCGTGCGCACGAAGCCCGGGCACACGACGTTTGATGCCACGTTATACTCAGCGCCTTCCTTGGCCAGCACCTTGCTGAGGCCGATCAGGCCGTGCTTGGCGGTGACGTAGGGCGCCTTCAGTTTCGAGGCTTCCTTGGAATGCACGGAACCCATGTAGATCACGCGGCCGTACTTGGCCTTGTACATATGCTTCAGGCACGCCTTGGTGGTGAGGAAGGCGCCGTCGAGATGGATCGACAGCAGCTTCTTCCAGTCGGCGAAGGGGAAGTCGACCAGCGGCTTCACGATCTGGATGCCGGCGTTGCTGACCAGGATGTCGATCTTGCCGTATTTGGCGATCGTGTCGGCCACGCCCTTCTCGACCTGGGCCTCGTCGGTCACATTCATGGCGACAGCAAAAGCATCGCCACCCTTGGCCTTGATCTCGTTCGCGGTCGCGGTCGCGGCGTCGAGATTGAGGTCGGCGATGACCGGCGTGCCGCCTTCGGCGGCCAGACGCAGCGCGATCTCCTTGCCGATGCCCGAGGCGGCGCCGGTGACGATGGCAATTCTTCCTGTGAAACGCGACATGGCTTGATCCTTCTCTGTCCCTGATTATTTCGCGAGGTAGTCGAACACGACTTCACCGAGTCCCAGCGTGAGGTCGGTGACGTAATGGCTGGCCGAGATGACCTCCCGCACCGGCAGGCGCGAGACGTCGCACATGGCGTGATCGAAAAGCTGAAGTGCCGCCGGGCCGGTCCAGGCGCCCTTCAGGGTGACGTCCTCGCAGTAATAGCGCACGAGTTCGCAGATGCGCGGCGTGCAGTCGACGTGCGGGACGATCTTGATCATGAAGGCGGGCTTGGCCAGCGCCTTGATCAGTGGCGCGTGGTCGAGCTCGCGGTGCTTGTAGCCCATGGTGGCGTTGACGCAGAGCACCGAGCCGTAGTGCAGCGTGCAGACCAGCGTCTCGTTCTCGTGGCTGATCTTGGGCGTGGCGAGCTTCTTGGGGAAACCCCAGATCTCGCGGCCGCCGGCGATCGGCGAGTTGTCGTCGAGATACATGGCGTGGACGTAGCCGCCTTCCTGCACGGTGCCGTCCTTGTCCTTGAAGCGCACCGGAATGACCTGTCCGGTCTCGGTGTAGTCGCCGAAGCCCGTCGAATCGGGCATGCGGATGAACTCGTAGTTCACCGTGTCGCCGATGACTTCGAGCGGCTCCGGCACCAGCGCGCGCAGCAGCTCGGGATCGGTGCGGTAGGTGATGACCACGAATTCGCGATTGTAGAACTTGTACGGCGGCCGCGGATAGCTCGGGTTGTTGAGCGGCATCGCGAAGGCGTTCTTGCGGACGTCGGCGATCTTCATTTCTCGGTCTCCTTGCGGCCCTGGAGGGCGAGGTCGAACGTGAACACACCGTCCGGGGTGGTCGGACGCTGCAGGACTTCGGGATGCGCCAGCGTGCGGCTCATGTCGGAGTAACCCGACTCCCAGTGTTCCTCCATCGTGCGGCGCGAGAACTCGTAGTCCTTCGAGGCGCCCTCGTACTTCCGCGCGTGATAGATCGTGTGGATGATGTTGTAGACCTTGCTGTCGGCTTCTTGCGCCACGAGCTCGGCCTCGGGCGTCTGCCGCAGTTCCGGCGGCATGTCGGCCAGCAGCTTGGCGGTGGCGCGGCGCAGCGCCTGCATCTGGCGGAACTGGTCGGTGCCGGCGCGCGTGCGGCTGGAGTAGCGGATGTCCTTCATGCGGACATCGACCTCGATCATGTCGCGCGGCAGATCCCCTCGCGCGCTCCAGAGATCGATCTGGAAGGCGAGCGTGTCGGCGCGCGGCCGCGCATCGAGCACCCATTGCAGCGGCGTGTTGGAGACGACGCCGCCGTCCCAGTAGAACTCGCCGTCGACCTCGGCCGCCGGAAAGCCGGGCGGCAGGGAGCCGCTGGCGATCACGTGCTGCGGTCCGATCGTGTGGGTGTCGGTGTCGAAGTAGATGAAGTTGCCGGTCCTGACGTTGGTCGCCCCGACGCTGAACCGCATCTCCTTGGCATTGATGCGATCGAAGTCGACGAGCCGCTCCAGCAGGCTCTTGAGCGGCGACACGTCGTAATAGGCGAGGTTGCCGGGATTGCCGGCGGGCATGAAGATCGGCGGCGGAAAGCGCGGCTTGAAGAATTCCGGCGCGCCCCACAGGAGCGTCGCGAACGAGCGCATCTGGTTCACCACCTGGTGGTGCATGTCGCTCGCGAATTCGTAGCCCTTCATGTTGGGCATGCCCACCGGCGACTGGGTGATGGTCTCCCAGAAGGCGCGCAGCTTCTCGACCCGCGTCTCGGGCGGATTGCCGGCGATCAGGGCGGAATTGATGGCGCCGATCGAGATGCCGGCCACCCAGTCGGGGTGCAGGTTGGCCTCGGCCAGCGCCTGGTAGACGCCGGCCTGGTAGGAGCCGAGGGCGCCGCCGCCCTGGAGGAGGAGGGCAATGCGTTCGAAGGGCGGGCGTGGGGGGGCGGACGGGGGCGTGATCGTGCGAACTCCTCTTTGGGTCGCCGCGTCGGGGCGACGCTTTCTGGCGTGCCGGGTACCTCGCGGCAACGGTGTTTCCGCAAATTCCGGACCGAAGCCTAATCGGTCGCGGTTCTCGCCGTGTGACAGGTCGGGACTCTCCCGGGTCAGGTCCGGCCGAGAACCATCCTGAGGGCCAGGCGGCACGGTCGGGTCACATAGTAGGCGCTCCAGAGCGCGGCCGGTAGCTTCAGGGCGTCATGGTCGCCGGCGGTCGGCGTGAAGGTGAGTTGGAGGGCGCCGGCGATCCGGTCGATCCGGCGGTCGCAGAGCAGGAGATCCGCGAAGTGCTCACCCGACGGCGGTGGCGCAGTCGATGCCTCCAGGGAGGCTCTTACGACGCGCGCGCGGGCGCGCACGCGTCCGCTGGCCGCGACCGCCGGCACGAGAGCCTCGGGAATCGCGACCCCCAGCAGGTCCTGCGCCACGGCGCAGGCCAGCAGCACGGACTCGCCACAATGGCGGCCCCGGGCCCGACGGTGCAGGCCCGCCCAGTCGAGATCGGGATGGCGGTCGACCAGCCGCGCGAAGTCGCTCACCCATTTGAGCATGGCCCAGCGTTCCTTCGTGCCGTGGCCGGCCAGAAGCAGGCCGAGATGGGGCGGCGACAGGACCGGCACGGTACGGTTCCCCACCGCCAATCCGGCGGGCTCGTCCCAGACATCCTCGGGCGCGAGAGGGAAGGGGGCGTGGGTCCCGCTGAATGCCCAGTGCAGGTCGATGGAGGTGCCGTCCTCCCGGGTGAAGGCGTACTGGCGCTGCGAAGCGAGGAAGGTGCGCCGGAAGGCGCGGTCGCCCTGGGGGCTGGCAAAGCCCAGGGAAACGATGGCCGCCTCGGCGGCGTCCACCTGTTGCGGCGGCACGATCAAGTCGAGGTCGTTGTACTCGCGCCCCGCGAAGCTGCCATGGAGGGAAAGCGCCAGTGTCGGACCCTTGAAGGCGACGAAAGGAATGGCGGCATCGGAGAGGCAAGCCGTCAAGCGGTACAACTCGCCCGTCAGGGCCAGCGTGCGAGCCAGATGCTGCTGGCGAAACTGCTCGAGAGCGGTCTTTTCGGTCTCGGGGACCATCTCCCAGGCGATCTGGCCCAGGCAATCGAGAAGGGCAGGACGCACGCCGTGGGCGGCGGCAAGGGCCGCAAGCAAGCCAAAGTCCGTGCCTTGAAGAAGCAGCTCCCTGAAGCGGGTCAGGTCCGGGCGTGGACGCACCGCCTCACAGAGCAACTCGAATTCCGCCGTCACCTTACGACCGGCGAGATCGCCGACGATGTGCGCAGGCTCAGGAAGCGCACTCGCGGGACAGCCCGTTCACGCCGCCGCGGCCCGTGTAGCGGTTCTTGCGGCCGTCGCGATTGCCCCTGGCACCAAAGATCGTCATCGTGACGTCGCGCAGCGCACCGAGCTTGGTGAGCACGGGCGGATCATACGGCTTCTTCGCCGAGGCCGAGACAGGCTCCGCAGCTTCGTCGCTGCCTTGCATCGATTTGTCGATCATGGACTGGCCTTTCATCCCCGCGGGTCTTATTGGAGGGTGGCTTCGACAAGGCCTTCTGCCTCGAGGCTCCCAAGAACCTACAAGATATCCGCCCTAAAGACCGCTTCCGAAAAATCGAATTCCGCCGTCACCTCACAATCAGCGAGGTTGCCGACGTTGTGCGCAGGCTCAGGAAGCGCACTCGCGGGACAGCCCGTTCACGCCGCCGCGGCCTGTATAGCGGTTCGTGCGGCCGTCGCGATTGCCCCGGGCGAAGAAGATCGTCTCAGTGACGTCGCGCAGGGCGCCCAGCTTGGTGAAGACGGGCGGATCATAGGGCTTCTTGGCCGAGCCCGGCGCAGGCTCCACCCTCTCGTCACCGCTTTGCATCGATTTGTCGATCATGGACTGGCCTTTCATCCCTGCGGGTCTTTTTGGAGGGTGGCTTCGACAAGGCCTTCTGCCTCGAGGCTCCCAAGAACCTTCAAGATATCCGCCCTACAGACCGCTTCCGAAACATCGAATTCAGCCATCACTGAACTGCACAGATCGGCAACCGACCGGGGCTGCTCCAGCGCATCCCAGATATGGACGCCCACGCCCTGCAAGCCAAAGTAAATCGCCCGATCAAGATCCAGAATCGCGACCTCGTCGTTGATCCTGCAGGAAACCTGACGTGCCGTTTTCTTGTAGATGCCGGGCGACCCGTTCATGCCTGCGACCAAAGGACTACTGACTTAAACCTAGCAACAGTTTCCCTGCCGGGCAAATGCAATAAGCCTTTGATTTTGAGCCATCATTGGCGCTTTTGGGCCAGCCAACCGTCGAGGGCGTGGACCCCCAGCGACAGGGCAAGGTCGGGGTCCGGTGCGGCGAGGTCGGGCAGCAAGGCGGGATCGACGAAGCGGCCGACCCGATGGCTCTGCGGCAGCGACGGCAAGCCGGCGGTGCGCATCGTGGCGATTTCGGGATAGCAGTCGAGCGGCGTCTTCTCGCGGGCCAGCACCGCCCGCGGGAGACGGCCCCGCATCGAAGCGCGGATCAGACGCTTCTTCCAGCCCCACGGTACGGGTGGGACCGCCAGCATGAACTCCAGGACGCGCAGGTCGAGAAAGGGGTAGCGCCACTCGAAGCCGGCCAGCGATTCCTCGAAGGCATGATCCTCGAAATAACTCTGCCAGGCCGGGCTGGTGAAGGAGTCGTAGGCCAGCGTGTGCCAGGGATGGGACGAGTCGCCCCCGAGGCCGAGCGCTTGCTGGCGTTCCGCGAGATTCAGTTTCTTTGCGAAATCCTCCCGCAGCCACGGGGGCAGGACATCGAACGGATCCAGTTCGGGGACGTGTCTCAGCCCGCTGCGACGCGCCAGCGTCTGGCTCCAGCCGGAGAAACCCTTCGCCGAGGCGTACTGGATGAGCGCCTGCGACAGCCTCACCCACGAGCGCCGGCGCCGCAGCCAGCCGAGATAGGCATTCCGCTCGAGGGTGAGGGCGTTGTCGGGCCCTTCGCCGTCCAGCCAGACCGGGGAGATGGCGGCCATTTCGCGTCCGATCCGCTGGATGTTGTGCGCGTTGAGCATCCCCAGTCCCGGCTCGGCCGGTCGCAGGCCGCGCGAGCGCCAGTGCGGATCGTGGGCAATGTCATCGGCCGGCCGGATGCGCAGCTCGATGCCGAGATGCCGGGCGGCGAGCGAGGCGTAGTGGTCCTCGCGGATGTGCATCAGTCTTTCGTAGTGCTCGCACTCGGCCACGATGCGCGAGGGATCGCCCGTCACTTCCACGGCCGTCGCCGCCAGCGTCGTCGAATCGAGGCCGCCGCTCATGGCGATGCCGACCCTGCCGGGCGGCAGGCGATCGGCCACGGCGCGCGACAGCAATTCGCGGAAGCGCTCGTGGTAGGCCTCGGCTTTGCGAAGATACAGCGGTTCCGCGAGTTCGAGCCGCCAGTAGCGGCGAAGCGACAGGCCGCCCTCGCCGAGCGTCAGCAGGTGCGCCGGGGCAACCCGCTTTATGTCGCGATAGACCGTGCGCTCGAATTCCCGCGACATGCCGAGGACCAGAAAGTCGGCGATCCAGTAGTCGTCGAGCGCGGGTGGAGTGGCGCTTCGTGCGGCGAGCCAGTCGAGCGAATCGCCGATCAGCCAGGCATCGGCGGTCCGGGTGTGGAACAGTCCGCGCACGCCCAGCCGGTCGCGTACCGCGAGCAGACACTGGCGTTGGTCGTCCCACAGCGCGAAGGCGAAGTCGCCGGCCAGGTGATCGGTGAAGGCCTCGCCCCACCGCGCATAGGCCAGAAGGCACAGCCTCGCATCCGATGCGGTCGGGGCGGCGCCCAGTCGTTCTAGAAGCTCGTCGCGCGCGTCGAGCCGGATGCGCCCGACGAGCCAGTGGCGACCGTCCAGCGAGTCGCGCATGCTGCCCGCCCCGGCGCATAGAGCCGCCCGCCGCGCCCGGCCCACGATCTCGAAGCCGTCCGGATTGCGGCCGTCCGTGAACGGCCGCGGGTCGATCGGCGCGGGGCCGGAGCTGAGCAGGGCGGCGAACAAGTCAGCCTGCCGAGCCGAAGCGCTGGCCCGCGTCCCACGCGGTGAGCCGCGTGTAGCTCTCGTGCTCCTCCTCGCCGATCACGACGGCGCCGTCGTAGACGAGCCACGCATGGGCGACGAAGGCGGAGGAAACGCGGGCGACGCCGATATGGACCTGCGACCGATGTCCATTGGAGGACAGCATGCGCTGCAGGGCGAGCGCCGAAGAGAGGCAGGTGGCGCCCGGCACGCGCCGGGTAGCCGCGCGCACCGCCCAGATGATGCGGCTGGCGGGCTGGCTACCGGCCCGCATCCGGCCAGTCCAGTCGCGCAGCCGCGCTATCGGCGCGACATGAAGCGCGCCGCGCACCAGCATCAGCATGAGGACCGCCTGCATCAGCAGCCGGCGATCGCTGCCTGACAGGGCGAGGAAGGAGGCCAGCGACTTCACGAGTCGACGACCCGGCGAATCTCGCGGGCGACGCCGTCCAGCGCCTCGACGGTCCTCGGATAGCGCAGCGCATGGACGGGCAGCAGATCGGCCACGCGCGCGGCGAAGCGGATCTGTCGTTCCATGCGACTGGTTTTCCCGTAGCGTGCATCCATCGCTGAAGACAGGAGCGTCCGGGCCAGTTCGAGTCCGTTCAGCCGCCGGCTCGATATCGCCGCGACCGTGTCGTCCGGCGAGCCGATATGGAACAGCGCGGCGAGCGGTACGGGCGAGCGATGGCGTCGCCCCTCGCGGCGCGGCCGCACCATGATCTTGCCGCTCAGAGCGTTGAAATGCCCGTCGGTGACGGCATCGGGCAGGAAATGCGTGCCCGGACCGTCGAGGAGCTTCAGACGATAGGGGCCGGGATAGGCGAGCACGACATCTTCGACGAAAGCCAGGCGCAGCATGTCGTCGGTGACCAGGTCGGCGCCGCGGCTGATCAGATAGGCGGCGAGGGTGGATTTGCCGGCGCCGCTCTCGCCGAGCAGGCCGATGGCGCGACCGTCGGTCTCCAGCACGGTCGCGTGCAGCGTTTCCTCGCCCTGCAGGGTGAGCGAGGCGCTGACGATGAAGTTCAGGAGATTGGCCTCGAAGGCCCGTTGTTCGACGTCGGCCAGCTTGCGGCAGGTTGCCGTCCGGCCGTCGGCGGAAATCACCGCCTCGAACACCTCGCTGGATTTCATGTAGACGCTGCCGTCGTCCAGCACCACATGCTCGATCCAGTCTTCCGGATCGCGAGCCTCGCCGGGGGCGATCGCTTCGAACTGGTCCGGCGAGCCCGCGAGGATCGTAAAGTCGGCGCGGTCTCCGCCGCCGGCGGCTTCATGCACCGACGTCAGCGGCAGCTCGCTCTCGATCAAGAGGCCATAGACGCGATAGCGATGACGGGCGTTCAAACGCACTCCTGCCGACAGTCCGGCGCGGACATTTTGCATTCTCATAGCAGAATGTCTTGACTTCCTCGATTGATGGGACAGTTTGACGGGGGGATTGTACCCTACTCGGCAGTCCGGGGTTACAGGCCGCGCACATGAACCGTTTCGATTTTTCAGGCGTCCCGATCGAGGGGCTCGCCACTTCGCCGCAGATACAGGCGGCCAGCGACTGGTTCACGCGCTACGGCTACGTCATTCTCGACAATGTCGAGTCGCCGGAGAAAATCCGCTCCTTGCGTGCGGAGTTCTTCGAGAACTACAAGGACCAGATCCGGGACCACGAAGCGGCCGATTCCCTCGAAGTCGGCGCCCGGCGCTTCATGATCCCGCTGCGTTTTTCCGGCGGCCTCGGCGCGCCGACCGTATTCGCCAATCCCTACGCGCTGGCGCTGGTGCGCTCGGTCCTCGACGAGGCGGCGATCGTCGATGCGTTCGGCGCGATCCTGTCGCTGAACGGCGCCGAGGACCAGCACATCCATCACGACGGGCCGATCCTGTTCAATTCCGAGATATCGCGCCTGCTGCCGGCCTATGCCCTGACCTTCGCATTGCCTCTCGTCGACATGAACGATCTGTCGGGAACCACCGCGATCTGGCCGGGCAGCCATCGGCGCGGCAATTACGAAGGTCAGGAGCCGTTGCATCCCGAAATTCCCGTGGGCTCGTGCATGTTGTGGGACTATCGCACCTACCATAGCGGCACGGCGAACCGGTCGGATCATGTGCGGCCCATGGTCTATGCCACCTACGCGCGGCGCTGGTATCAGGACCCGGTCAACTTCCGGAAGGAAACGCTGCCGCGGCTGGTCTTCGAGCCGGGCTTCATCCGTGGCCTGCCCGACGATCTCCGTCCTCTCTTCGCGCATGTGCGGTCGACGGGCTGATGCGCGCATCGCCGGAGCATCTGGCGTCTGCCGTCGATGCGCTTCTGAAGCAGTCCGAATTGTCGCGCGAGGAAACGCAGCGGCGCTTCGAGCAAGCCTTCGATGTCGACCGGTGGCGCCGGCTCGCGCCCTTCGCATCGATCGGATCGGGGCGTTGGGACGACGGCGAGGCCTCGTCGATTTCCGACGGCGCTGCTGACCGGGAGAAACGCCGCCTCGACGAAGACGGCTATTTCAGACTGCGGCAGGTATTCGATTCCGCCCGGATTGCGCGCATGCGGCGCATCGTCGAGGCCGTCCGCGCCGACGGCTGGCCCGTGGCTTTCGCTTTCGTCTTCGACGATTTCTGGACCATTGCCCGTTCGCCCCGGATTGCCTCGTTCCTCGGCAAGGCGCTGGGCGAAGCCTATCTTCAGAACACCGTCGTCTGGGCGCATTGGGTGCCGGGCGAACGGGGCGTCGCCGGCTGGAGCCCGCACGAGGATTACCGGGATGTCGGCGACACGTTCCTCTCCGTGTGGATCCCGCTGTCGGATGCCACCGTCGAGAACGGCTGCATGTTCCTGTTGCCTGGAGCATCGTCGCGCGAGATTTCGATGGCCACGGAGGAACGCCGCGACCTGCCGCCGACGGTTTTTCGGCGCGCGCTGCAGGACGTGATCGCCCTGCTGGCTTCTGCGGGTTCGATGATCGGCTGGCGCGGCGACGTTCTCCACTGGGGCGGCGCCAATACCGGCGGTTCCGAACCGCGCCTCAGCCTCGCCCTGGAGTTCCGTGCGCGGGGTGCGAAAGCGTCGCGCTTCGAAAGCCCGCTGATCGATCCGCGTGCGCCTCTGCCGCCCTTCCAGTTGCGCCTGTTCGCGATCGTGAAGGCGCTGCGCGAGTACACCAAGTTCGAGCCGATGCTGACCCGCTATCTGCCGCTGGCAGAGCGCATCTTCGCGGAGACCGCGGATGCGAGCCTGTCTTCCTCGAACGCGCCGAGGGCATCGTAGGTCAGCCAGCCCGGTTGAGGCGGGAACGATCCGTCCGCCAGCACGACGCCCTCGCAGAGCAGCCCGGTCACGTGGCCGAAGGTGCCGCGCGTCGTAACCAGCAGATCGGCGTCGATCATCTCGCGCATGCTCCAGAGCGGATCGGCATCGAGGAACAGGCCGTCGTGCGGCAGGTCGAGCGCGCGGAACTCGGCCGGGTCGCCTTGCGAGAAGACCCGCAGCACATGCGGCAGCCGCTGCTCCTCCAGCATCCGGCGAACGCGCCCGACGACCTCGGCCAGGCACGCCATGTCGGTCGAGTCCTCGGAATGGAAGTCGTGGCGGTTGCGCCGGCGGACATGCACGCAGACGCTGGGAAGCGCCCTCGCGGCGCGCGGCTTTCCCAGCCGGTACTTGCGGCGGAAGTCTCCGATCAGCGTATCGTCGAACGGCGCCTCGTCGTCGGCGACGCCGTACAGTGCGCACAGCGTCGGGAAGGTGAAGGCGAAGTTGATGGCATCGCGCGTGTCGGTCGCCTCGCCGGCGCCGAGGTTGAACTGCGCTTCCCAGGCGGCGGCCCACTCCGGCATCGGCCGTTCGGCATGGTGGATCTCCCCGAAGGGAGTGTGAGCGTAGGTGAGGCCGTGGGCGCGGGCGAACTGGATCGCCCGCATGGTCATCAGCGCCTGCGAGCCCGCGCCCTCGAGCGTCGAGCAGATGCACGTGATCTTCGAGAGCCTGCGGCCGCTGAGAAGCTGGCGCACATACTGCCGGTAGAGGACGTCGCCGTCCGAATAGCGGTGAGGACGGCCGAGCGCGGTCTTCACGACGTTCTTGGCGACGCTCCGCAGGTAGCGGAACGAACCGCTGGCCAGAAACGCGAAGGCTGCCCTGTTCACACCAGCCTGCCGTCGACCAGCGTGACGTGGTGATCGGCGGCGGCGACGGTATCCGGGCGATGCGTCACGAGCAGGATCGTCGTGCGCCCCTTCAAGCCGGCGATCGTCTCCAGGATTCGTTCCTCGTTGCCGGCATCGAGGGCGCTCGCCGGTTCGTCGAGCAGGATCAGTCGGGGTGCGCGCAACAGCAGGCGCGCGAGCGCCAGCCGCTGACGCTCGCCGCCCGACAGGCTGGCGCCACGGTCGCCGACGACCGTATCGAGGCCTTGCGGCAGTGCGGCGATCAAATCCGTCAGACCGGCCAGCCGCAGCGTTTCGAGCATCGCCTCGTCCGAAGCGTCGGGTTTCGACCAGGCGAGGTTCTCCCGGATCGAGGCGTGGAAGAGGAACGCCTCCTGCGACATCGTCCCGACCGAGCGTCGCCAGGCCGGGGCGATGTCCGGCGTGAGTTCGCGTCCGTCGACCAGGATGCGCCCCGATTGCGGCGTCAGCAGCCCGCCGAGCAGGTCGAGGATGGTGCTCTTGCCGGCCCCCGACACGCCCGACATCACGGTGAGGGATCCGGCGGGCAGCGACAGGTCGACACCGCGCAGCACGTCGGGATGGCCCCCGCCATAGCCGAAGCGCACGTCCTCCATCCGGATCTCGCGCTCGAAGGCGATGGCCGGTTCCGCCGGCTCGGGGGCGGAATCGGCTGCTGCCTCGCAGGCCTCGACGGCGTCGGCGACGGCGCGATAGGCCGGCGCCGCGTGCACGAACTGCTGGGCGAGTTCCTGAACGCTTTGCAGCATCGGCAGCAGGCGCTGGAACACCAGGATCAGGACCAGCAGATCGGCCAGCGGCAGCCGGGCCCAGCTCGCGGCCAGCCACAGGAAGCCCGCCAGCGCGACCGCGACGATACAGTCCAGGAGGAGTCGGGTGTTGGCCTGCAGGCGGGCGGCGGCAAGGTCGGCACCTTCGGCGCTGCGCGCCGCGGCTTCGAAAGTGGCGACGTGCTGCGTCTCCGCGCCATAGGCCTTGGTGAGCTTCAGCGCCTGGAGGAACTCGGTGATTTCGCGGCTGACCCGCAGGTTGGCTGCGGAGGCGAACTCGCCCAGGCGCCGGCTCTCCGTAAGCCGGTGCCGCATCAGCCAGCCGAGGGCCGCGCCGAAGGCGAGGGCCAGCGCGGTGAAGCCCGGCGCGATGGCAAAGGCCACGGCGAAGTGCGCCGCCAGGATGGACAGCCTCGCCGGCACCTCGAGCAGCAGGTGCGTGGCGTGCTCAACGCGCTCGATCTCGGTCGAGAAAAGCGCATGGAAATCGGCGGCGCGCCGGCTGCGCAGCCAGGACCACGAGGCGCGGGCGATGGCGCCATAGGCGCGGACCCGCAGCGCCACGGCGAAGTCGAAGGAGAGTTCGGCACCGACGATCTGCTGGGCGCGGGCGATCAGGGCGCGCAGCATCACGACCACCAAGAACAGCGACAGCACGACCGGCAGCGAGCGCGGCAACAGGTCGAGCCAGCCGCCGGTGCCGCCGGTTTCGGCGGCGCCCAGCGCATTCAGCAGGGGCACGAGCAGGGCAAGGCCGACGCCGTCGGTGGCGCCCGCCAGCACGACCAGCAGGGTCAGGAAAGCGAGCCGCCAGCCCCGGGCCTGCCCGCTGCGCAGGCGCCAGGCCGCTCTCAGGTCATCCAGCATCTAGATCAGCCAGCAGGGGCCGGTAACGAATCCATGCCCCAGCGTATCAGGGAGATCGGCCCCACGCCTGCCTTCTACTCCGCAGCCGCGGCCGCGAATCGAAGGTCGGGCAGGGGCTGCGAGCGGTCGACCGGGGCACCGGCATCGAACGCCTTGAGTTCGGGCATGACGGTCCTGGCGAACATCGCCATGTTCCGCGCCGCCTCCTCGTGCGGCATGCCGGCATAGGAGAAGACGCCGACATAGCCGCAGTTATTCGTCTGCCTGTGGATCGCCATGATCTTGTCGTGGACCTGCTCGGGCGTGCCATAGACCTGAAGATCGGCGAAGAACTCGATCGCCTTCTGGTCGCCATAGACAGCGAGCTTCTCGTTCATCTTGGCGTAGTACTCGTAGCCGCGCTGGTTCTTCATGTGCGCGCCGGCGAACTGGTAGTGGTCGAGCACCGTGCGGTAGTAGCCGCCGATGTATTTCACCGCCATCTCGCGCGCCCGCTCCGCGCTCTCGTCGACGAAGGTCCAGCCGGCCGAGATCGGCTGCGGCGCGTCGGTCCCGTTGATCTCGCGATAGAGCGTATTGTACTCGGCGAGCTCCTTCTCGACTTCGCGCCACGGCTTCTGCGGGATGATCAGCAGGCCGACACCCAGTCGCGCCATGATCCGCGCACTCTCCGGCGAGACGGCGGCGGCGTAGGTGCGGCCGCGGAAGCTCTTGAACGGCGCGGGGCGGATCTCGACCGGCGGCTGCCTGTAGTGCTTGCCCTGGTATTCCATCACGCCGCTCTCGAGGCCCTTCAGCAGCGCCTCGCCGTATTCGACGAACAGTTCGCGACTGTCGCCCATGTCGAGGCGGAACCCGTCGAACTCGACCTTCCCGGCGCCGCGGCCGAGACCGAGGATCATGCGGCCGCCTGAAAGGTGATCGAGCATGGAGATCTGCTCGGCGACCCGCATCGGGTCGTGCCACGGCAGGACCACCACCATCGAGCCCAGCCGGACATGCTTCGTGCGACCGGCCATGTAGGACAGGAACTGCACCACGTCGGGACACATCGTGTAGTCGGTGAAATGGTGCTCGACCGACCAGATCGATTCGAAGCCCAGCGGCTCGGCCATGTCGGCCAGCGCCAGTTCGTTCAGGTAGATTTGCCGGTCGCTGAGCGCCCGGCCGGTGTTCTGGAAGACTGCAGCCATTCCGACGTGCATGGCGTTACCTCCTGCTGGTTGCCGCATGGTAAACGGCTGTTCACCTGATTGGGAAGTGCCTGCCGATGCTTGATTCCGCCGTATTCGACCGTCATATCCGACCCATGCGCACCCTGTTCGCCGCTCTCTCCTCTGCCGCCCTCCTCTCGCTCGGTGCCGCCCAGGCTCACGCCCAGGCTGCGGCCCCGGTGCAGCAGGCCCAGGCGCCGGCGTCCAATCCGCAGGTTGCGGAAGTGGAGCGCTACTTCAACGGCATCCGCACCATGCAGGCCCGCTTCGTCCAATCGAATCCCGGCGGCACGGTCGTTCAGGGCACCCTCTCGGTGAGCCGGCCAGGCCGCATGCGCTTCGAATACGATCCGCCCTCGCAGCTCAAGATCGTGGCCGACGGCAGCCAGGTGACGATGTGGGACATCGCCAACCGCGACTTCGGCCAGTGGCCGATCGGATGGACTGCAGCCTCCTTCCTGGTGCGTGACCCGATGGTGCTGCAGGGCGGCGATCTCACGGTCGAGAAGATCGAGCGCACCGACGGCATGCTGCAGCTCACCATGAGCCAAACCAAGAAGCCGAACGAAGGCAAGGTCATCGTGCGCCTCGGCGAAAATCCGATGGTGCTGCGCGGCTGGAGCATCATCGACAATCGCGGCCAGCGGGTCGACGTTGCGCTGAACGGCCTGCAGACCGGATTGCCCCTGGCAGCCTCGCTGTTCAAGTTCGACGGCCCGGATGCGGGTCAGATACGGCGCGGCGCCAACTGACGCGCTATAGTCCCCGCCTGAACCGGCGTGGGGATTTGACGACGTGAGCGGACTGACGGTGAGAGCCTCGACCGAGGCCGACGTGGCGCGTTGCGCGGAGATTTACGGACATCACGTGCTGCACGGCACGGCCTCCTTCGAGGTCGATCCGCCCGACCTCGCGGAGATGAAGAAGCGCCGCTCGGCCGTGCTCGATCTCGGCCTGCCGTACATCGTGGCCGAGAAGGACGGGCGCTTGCTGGGCTATGCCTATGCCGGCCTTTACCGCACGCGCCCGGCCTATCGCTTCACCGTCGAGAATTCGATCTACATCGACAAGGATGCGGTCGGGCAGGGCGTCGGCAAGGCGCTGCTGGTGCCGCTGATCGATCTCTGCACCCGTGACGGCCGCCGCCAGATGATCGCCGTGATTGGCGATTCCGCGCACGTCGCCTCGATCAACCTCCACGCCTCCTGCGGCTTCGAGATGACCGGCACGCTGAAGAGCGTCGGCTTCAAGTTCGGCCGCTGGCTCGACAGCGTCCTGATGCAGCGACCGTTGGGCGAGGGGGATGGAAAACCGCCCGTGTCCAATCCCTAGGAAGGTGTCGAAATGAGACTCATTGACTATTTCGACCGCGGCGCCGATCTCTATCCGGAGCGGCATTGCCTGCATGACGGCACGCAAGGCTGGACCTATCGCGAGGTGCGCGGGCAGACGCATCGCGTCGCCAACGGGTTGCTGGCGATGGGTCTCGGGCGCGGCTCCAAGGCGGCGGTCTACAGTCCCAACCATGCGGCGGCCTATGCCTGCCTGCTGGGCATCGTGCGGGCCGGCATCACCTGGGCGCCGGTCAATGCGCGCAACGCGCTGGAGGAGAATCTCTACATCCTGAACAACACCGACGTGGAGGTGCTGTTCTATCATTCGAGCTTCGAGTCCTATCTCCCGCGCATCCGCGAGGCCTGCCCGCGCATCACCGGCTTCATCTGCATCGACACGCCGTCCTTCACGGAGTGGCTGGCGGCGCAGAAGGAAGTGGCGCCGGACCTGCCCGATGCACCCGGCGATGTCGCCTTCCTCGCGAGTTCCGGCGGCACCACCGGCCGCCCCAAGGGCGTGCAGATCACCAACGGCAACATCGAGACGATGAACTCGATCTTCTGGGCCTGCATGCCGGTGACGTCGCCGCCGGTCCATCTGATGGTGGCGCCGATGACGCACGCGGCCGGCGTCTGCTCGTTCCCGCTGCTCGCCTTCGGCGGCACCAACATCTTCATGGGCACGGCCGATCCCGGCGGCATCCTGGCCGCGATCGAAAAGCACAAGGTCACGCATGTCTACATGCCCCCGACCCTGATCTACATGCTGCTCGCCCACCCCGACGTGGCCAAATACGACTACAGCTCGCTGCAGCATCTGGTCTATGCGTCGGCGCCGATGTCGGTCGACAAGCTGGTCGAGGCGGTGAAGGTGTTCGGTCCGGTGCTGACACAGACCTACGGCCAGGCCGAGGCCTGCATGATCTGCACCTTCTTCTCGCCGGAAGATCACGTGGCGGCGCTGGAGACCAACAACCGCCACCGGCTCGCGAGCTGCGGCAAGGTCTCGCCGCTGGTGCGGCTCGAGGTCATGGACGACCACGGCAAGCTGCTGCCGCGTGGGGAACGTGGCGAGATTGTCGTGCGCGGCGGCCTCGTCATGAAGGGCTACTACAATAACGTCGAAGCCACGGCCGAGGCCTCCGCGTTCGGCTGGCATCATACCGGCGATATTGGCGTCATCGACGAGGACGGGTTCGTCTACATCGTCGATCGCAAGAAGGACATGATCATCTCCGGCGGCTTCAACGTCTTCCCGGGCGAGGTCGAGCAGGTCCTGTGGAGCCATCCCGCGGTGCAGGACTGCGCGGTGATCGGCGTGCCCGACGAGAAATGGGGAGAGGCGGTGAAGGCCGTCGTCGAGCTGAAGCCCGGCATGACGGTGGAGGCCGACGAACTGATCCGGCTCGCCAAGGAGAAGCTGGGCGGCGTCAAGTCGCCCAAGACCGTCGACTTCGTCGAGACGCTGCCGCGCAGCCCCGTCGGCAAGGTGCTGAAGAAGACGCTGCGCGAGCCTTACTGGGTCGGTCACGAGCGGAAGATCTGATGCGGGACTGGCTGCGGCGCCTTCCGCCCAATGTGCAGGGGGCGCTGTGGCTGGTGAGCGGCGGCTTCATCTTCACCTCGACCGGCGTGATGATCCGTCTGCTATCGGAGCAGGTCGAGAGCGTCCAGACGGCGTTCTTCCGCGCCATCCTCTCGGTGGTGATGCTGCTGCCGCTGATGATGTCGGGCAAGGTGAAGCCGTGGCTCAGCCAGCGCATCAAGGGCCACTTCTGGCGCACCTTCATGGGCACCACCTCGATGGTGCTGGGCTTTTACGCCATCTCGATGCTGCCGCTGGCCGACGCGACGGCGATTGCCTTCTCGCAGCCACTCTTCTCCGTCGTGGTCGCGGCGGTCATCGCCAAGGAGAAGGTTCGCTGGCGACGATGGACGGCGACGGTCGTGGGCTTTGCCGGCGTGCTGGTGATGGTGCGGCCGGGAGAGGGGAGTCTCCAGCTCGGTGCGCTGGTGGCGCTGGCCAACGCGGCTTGCGTGGCCATCTCGATCCTGCTGGTGAAGCGCCTCTCCGATTCCGAATCGCCGCTGATGATCCTGACGCAGTTCGCGATCTTCTCGACCCTGCTGCTGGCGCCGCCGGCGATCTGGGTCTGGCGCTGGCCGGATCTCTGGGGCTGGGTGCTGGCGATCGGCATCGCCTCCACCGCCACGGTCGGCCAGTATTTCTGGGTCCAGGCCTTCAAGTCCGGCGAGATGTCGGCCATCGCGCCGTTCGAATACATGCGGCTGCCCTTCGCGGTGTTCATGGGCTGGCTGATGTGGAACGAGATGCCGGTCGTCTGGACCTATGTCGGCGCCGCCATCGTCATCGCCTCGGCGCTCTACATCGCCCATCGCGAGCATGTGGTCGCGCGCGAGCGGCGGCGCGCCGCCGCGGTCAGCCCGCCGGAGAAGCCCCCCGAGAAGCTTCCGTCTGGCCCTGCTCCTTGAGCAGCCAGGCGCGTGCCTGCGCGCGGTGTGTCTCCGTGATGTGCATGCGGGCGGCGGTGAAGGCCGCGACCATGATGGCGGCGTCGTCGGTGAACCCGAGGCCGAGCAGCAGGTCGGGGATGACGTCGAACGGCAGCACGAAATAGGCCAGCGCCCCGAACAGGGTTGCACGGATCGGCAGCGGGGTGGCGCTGTCGGTGGCGCAATAGAAGGCCGCCACCGCGTCTTCGGTGAAGGGGACCCGGCCCAGATTGCGGCGGGCCTTCGTCCAGAAGTTCCGACGGACGGTCGCTTCGTTCCGGGTCAGATCGGATGCGTCGCTCATGTCGGGAAAGGTTGGGTTGGCGGCCCGGCTTGGCAAGGGGGGTGGAAATGCTAAAAGCGCCCAACCACGGAGGACAGCAATGAACGTCAAGGGTCAGGCCGCCATCGTCACGGGTGGCGCTTCGGGATTGGGCGGCGCCACGGCCTCGGCGCTGGCGGCGGCGGGCGCCAGGGTTGCGATCTTCGACCTGCAGGACGAGCTGGGCGAGCAGAAGGCCAGGGAAATCGGCGGTCTCTTCGTGAAGACCAACGTGGCCGACGCCGCCAGCGTGGAGGCCTCGGTGAAGACGGTCGTCGAGAAGCTGGGCGCGCCCCGCGTCGTCGTGAACTGCGCCGGCATCGGCCGCTCCGGCCGCACCGTGTCCAAGTCCGGCCCGCACGATCTGGCGATGTTCAGCCAGGTCATCCAGGTGAACCTGATCGGCACCTTCAACGTGATCCGCGTCGCGGCCTACGCGATGAGCCAGGCCGAGCCGATGGACGGCGGCGAGCGCGGCGTGATCATCAACACCGCGTCGGTCGCGGCGTTCGACGGCCAGATCGGTCAGGCGGCCTACTCGGCATCGAAGGGCGGCGTGGTCGGCATGACCCTGCCGATCGCGCGCGACCTCGCGAGCCTCGGCGTCCGGGTCTGCACCATCGCGCCGGGCCTGTTCCTGACGCCGATGATGATGAGCCTGCCGGCGGAGGCGCAGAAGAGCCTGGGCGCGCAGGTGCCGTTCCCCTCGCGTCTCGGCGACCCGAAGGAATATGCCCAGCTCGCCATGAGCATCGTCGAGAACCCGATGCTGAACGGCGAGACGATCCGCCTCGACGGCGCGATTCGCATGGCGCCGAAGTAAGCGGCCCGGAGCGCCCCGATGCGACTTCCGACGTTACTGGTGACGGTGGCTGGTATGGCTGTCGTCGCTGTGCCAGCGATGGCGGAGTCGCGCTGGCTCGCCTGCAAGGTGACGGACCGGGGCGGCCAGGTTCGCAACTTCAGCGTCGTATTCGACGATCGCCGCAACACGGCGGGTGTCTGGGACGGGTCGTCGTTGGCCGAGGGAACGAGCGTTGCGATTACGTTCCAGGCCGTGCGCGCGACCTTCCCGAACTTCACAATGACGTACAACAGAAACGACGGCGCCTTCTCGATGACGCCGCTCGGCGCAAACTATGGCGGCCTGCTCCACGGCGAGTGCCGTCGCAGCCCCGCGCCGGCCGGCGTTCCCGCCGATCGGCGCTGAGGCTTTTCGTCGGCCGTCAGTAACCCAGGTCGGCCGGCTGCTCGCAGCGCAGGTCGGCCACGCTGTTCTCGGTCGCCTGGCGGCCCGGCGTCGTCTGGCCGTCGCAGGTGTAGCGGATGCGCAGCGTCTTGGTGAGCCGATCGGGCATGCCGAAGATATAGGCCATCGCCGGCACCTGGCATCGCGTCGAGCCTTCGCCGCAAATGTCGCGAACCTGCTGCGTCACGTCGATGGTCGAGGAGGGGCCGCCCCAGGAGGCTTCGAGGATGTCGATGCGCCGCGGCTTGATCGGGGCGGCGCCGACGCAGGCCATGCGGACCTTGAAGGTTGGTGGGGCGACCTCGGCGAGGACGAAGTTCTGCGGCTGGCACGTCCAGATGACGGTCAGCTTCTTGTTCAGATCGTAACGGTTGTCGTTATAGGCCGGGCCGTTGGCGAACACGTCGCAGGGATAGCCGCCGGGACAGGTGACCATGCTGGTCACGTCGGCGCCGGGGCCGGCCTGCGGCAGCCCCCAGTAGGCGCGCTTGATCTGCGCTGTCGACTGCACGACGCGCGAGGCCTGGCTGCACGCCACGACTGTGCCCAAGACGGCCATTGCAACAAGTAAGAGACGACCCCAAGCCATGAAACCCCCGGTATATACCTGCACTCACAGTCCCATTATCCCGGCCGCAAACTAACGTCAGGCTGCGGCGGCGGCAATCGGCCAAGCTTGACAGTATTTGCACTGTCTTTAAAAGAGGCTGCGATGGGGATCGCGATCTCCCCACGAGGCGACAGCCGAAGCATCGCGTCCTGCTCCACTTCACAAGGACGCCGCACATGCCTTCGCCCAACACGATTTCTCCCGACAAGCTTGCCCGTCTCATCGGTCGCCCCGATTCACCCGTACTGATAGACGTCTGCACCGACGAAGACTTTGCCGCCAATCCGCGCCTCGTGCCGGGGGCGGTGCGTCGCCCGTGGGCCGACGTCCCCGCCTGGGGGCCCGATTTCGTTGCCGCCCGCCGCCCTGCCGTTATTGTCTGCAAGAAGGGCCTGAAACTCAGCCAGGGCGTCGCCGCGTGGCTGCGCCACGAGGGCGTGCCCACGGATGTGCTCGAAGGCGGCATCGTCGCCTGGCAGGCGGCGCAGTTGCCGACCGTGCCCGTCGAGCGCCTGCCACGCCGGGATGCCCAGGGTCGAACCGTCTGGGTGACCCGCAGCCGGCCCAAGGTCGATCGCATCGCCTGCCCCTGGCTGATCCGCCGCTTCGTCGACCCGCAGGCGGTCTTCCTTTATGTCGCCCCGTCGGAGGTCCTCGACGTCGCCGACCGTTTTGGCGCCACGCCGTTCGATGTCGATCACGAGAACGTGCACTGGAGCCATCGCGGCGAGCGCTGCACCTTCGACCTGATGGTCGAGGAGTTCGGCCTCGAAACCGAGCCGCTGAAGCGGCTGGCGACGATCGTGCGCGGGGCGGACACGGCGCGGCCGGAACTGGCGCCGGAATCGGCCGGACTTCTCGCCGCCTCGCTCGGCCTGTCGCGCATGTATGCCGACGATCTGGCGCAGCTCGAGGCGGGGCTTGCGCTCTACGACGCCTTCTATCGCTGGTGCCGCGATGCCGTCGACGAGGGACACGACTGGCCCCCGACCGCGAGGAAGTCATGAGCGCACCGAAGCCGCACGGCGTTCCCTTCGCCGAAGCGATGAAGGTCTGGCTTCGGGTCGCCGCCCTGTCGTTCGGCGGTCCGGCCGGCCAGATCGCGGTGATGCACCGCATCGTCGTCGAGGAGAAGAAATGGGTCGGCGAGCAGCGCTTCCTGCAGGCGCTGAACTACTGCACCCTGCTGCCCGGTCCCGAGGCGCAGCAACTAGCAACCTATCTGGGCTGGTTGATGCACCGCACGGCGGGCGGCCTGCTGGCCGGCACGTTGTTCGTCCTGCCGGGCATGGTCGCCATCATGGCGCTCTCCTGGGTCTACGTGCTGCTGGGCAAGGTGACCCTGGTGCAGGGCCTGTTCTTCGGCCTGAAGGCCGCGGTGCTGGTGATCGTGATCGAAGCGGTGATCCGCGTGGGCCGGCGGGCGCTGCGCAACAACGCAATGCGCCTGCTGGCGGTCGCTTCCTTCGTCGCGATCTTCTTCTACGGCGTGCCGTTTCCGGTGATCGTCATCGTGGCGGGCCTCATCGGCTTCGTCGCGACGAAGGCCGGCTCGACGGCTTTCCAGGCCGGCGGCCACGGTGCCGGCAACCGGGCGGCGTTGGGCGATGCGGACTCCCTGTTGGGCGCGGCGACGCCGGAGCACGCAAAACCCAATCTCGCCTGGACGATTTCGATCGGCTCGATCTTCCTCGCCTTGTGGCTCATCCCGGTGGCCCTGCTGTGGTTCCTGCGCGGGCCCGACGACATCTTCACCCAGATCGCGGTCTTCTTCAGCAAGATGGCGGTGGTCACGTTCGGCGGCGCCTATGCGGTGCTGGCCTATGTCGCCCAGCAGGCCGTCGAGAATTACGGCTGGGTCACGGCGGGCGAGATGCTGGACGGGCTGGGGCTGGCCGAATCGACGCCCGGGCCGCTGATCATGGTGACGCAGTTCGTGGGCTTCCTCGGCGCGTGGCGCGACCATGGCGGGCTCAGTCCGCTGCTCGCGGGCACGCTGGGCGGCCTGCTCACGACCTGGGTCACCTTCGTGCCGTGCTTCCTCTGGATCTTCGTCGGCGCGCCCTATGTCGAGGCGCTGCGTGCCAACAAGGCGCTGTCGGGCGCGCTGGCGGCCATCACGGCGGCGATCGTGGGGGTGATCCTCAATCTCGCCGTCTGGTTCGGCCTGCAGGTCCTGTTCGGCGAATTGCGGACGGTCAAGCTGCTCGGCGCCACCGTCGACCTGCCGGTGCTGGGATCGGCCAATATCGCCGCGGTGGCACTGGCGGCGGCCTGTGCTGTTGCTGTATTCCGCTTCCGCTTCGGGATGATCCCGGTCCTGCTGGCCAGCTCGATGGCCGGCATCGTCTACGCGCTGATGCTATAGGAAACCCATGACCGACACGCTCCCCGACCGCCTCTCCACCAATCCCAAGAGCCCGCATTACGACGAGGCGCTTCTCCAGCGCGGCATCGGCATCCGGTTCGACGGCCAGGAGAAGACCAACGTCGAGGAGTATTGCGTGAGCGAGGGCTGGATTCGCGTTGCCGTCGGCAAGACGATGGATCGCAAGGGCAATCCGCTCACCATCAAGCTCAAGGGCAACGTCGAGCCCTTCTTCGAGGCGAAGAAGTCCTAGGCGCCGGGCCGCGCGAGCGCGGCGAAGCCCACGACGAGATTGATCAGCAGCAGGCTGATGTCGAGCCGGCGCGGCATGTCGGTCAGCAGCGAATCGCTGCGGAACGCCGCCGCGAGATCGATCGGTGCCACGGGTGCGAGGCCTTCCTCCGCCTCGATCCGCCGGCAGACCGCCTGCGCCAGGATCGCATAGCCGACCGCCGTGGGATGCAGGTTGTCGAGCCCGTAGAGCCCGCCTTTGTGCGGCCAGCGCTGCAGTGGCACATTGTTGATCCGCCAGTTCTTGATCCAGATCTCGTGCTCGCGCGTCTCGCGGTAGTGCTTGTTGTCGTGCAGCTCCATCATGTCGTAGGCGTCGATGAAGGCGAGGCCCTCGCCGCCGAAGGTCTCCGACAGGTCGTCGGCGATGCGCCGGTTGAGATCGCGCACGCCTTCGTCGAGCGCCTTCATCTCGGCGCCGCTGAGGCCGCCGATCTGGCCCAGCCGGCCGAGATATTCGGGAAAATAGTCGGCTCCGCGCGGCAGCGCGCCGGGATCGACCCGCGGCATCAGGTTGGCCACGCAGCTCGGCTTGGGCAGCAGGTTGAGATAGACGCGATCGATCTGTCCCGCCTGCCGCATGTCGTTCAGGCGCACGCCGAGATCGTGCATGTCGGTGGCGATGGCATCGGGCGAGAACTGGTCCTTCGTCGCCATCAGGCAGATCGTCCAGATGCCGTCGTTGATGCCGATATTGACCAGCAGCCGCTTCGGCCTGCGCTGCGCCAGGATCTCGAGCGGCGTCCTGTCGGCGAAGGCGCTCGCCTGATCGTTCGACGGGTTGAGCAGGAAGCTCGCATTGACCGCCTCATAGAGTGCTGGCAGCACGCCGACGAAATCGAAGCCCTCGGCGTCGCGCACTGCTTCGATCAATCCGGCAATCTTCGAGACGTTGTTGTTGTAGGTGAGCGAGGCCTGGTCGGCGATCGTGGTCTGCGCGATCGAGATGTTGTCGAAGCAGTCGTCGGCCGACCAGCGTCCCTGGTCGAGCCACGCCTGCGCGTTGTCCAGCACCGATTGTTTCAGACCGTCGAGGTCGAAGCGCCCGGAGCGGAACAGGTCTTCAAGGTCGAACAGCACGTCACGGGGATAGGAGGGTGTTCTGAAGTTCCACCCGAACGCCCGCGCGACCTGCGCCGGCACGGCCAAGGCCGCGAGTTCGGCATTGGTGGTCAGCGAGCGCGTGCCGTTGTAGATGGAGTCGCCAATGGCCATGAGTTCAGGACGGTCAGGCATGTCATCTCCCCCTGCTCGGACAACACACTCGCATGACGGGCATTACACCACAAAGTCATCTCTCGGCCGGCGTGCGGCGCTGCAGGCCGCGGCGGCTGCCGGTCTGGTGGTTTCGGCAGCGCCGGTGGGAGCGCAGGCCATGAGGGTTCGTCTCGGTACGGCCACGCCTGGCGGCGGTTTCCCGGTCTATGGCGCGGCCTTCGTCGAAGGCGTGCGGCGTTTCGATCCGACGCTCGAGATCGAAGCGATCAACACGAAGGGCAGCACCGAGAACGTGCCTATGCTCGAGGCCGGCACGCTCGACATCGCGCTGGTCCAGGGCGAGGTGGTGCATGAGTCGCTGCAGGGCATCGGGCGCGCGCCGGCCGATCTCCGCGTACTGACGGCCATGTATCCTACCGCCGGCATGTTCGTCGTGCGGGCGGATTCGCCCTATCGCACGATCGCCGACCTCAGGGGCAAGCCGATCGCCTGGGGCGCCGGTGGCTCGGGACTGGTCATTCTCGGGCGTTACGCCATGGACGGTCTCGGGCTGGATGCCGCGAAGGACTTCCAGCCGATCTATCTCGAACGCGCGGGCGACGGCCCGGCGATGGTGCTCGACGGCCGGGCCGCCGCACTGTGGGGCGGCGGCAATGGCTGGCCCGGATTCATGACCATGGCCAACAGCAAGGACGGCGCGCGCTTCATCGCGCCCGACGCCGCCGAGATCCGGCGCATCCTCGGCAAGCACACTTTCCTCAAGCCGGTGACGCAGGCGGCGGGCAGCTTTCGCGGGCAGGCGGCGGCGATCCCTTCCGTAGGATCCTGGAGTTTCGTGCTGGCGCGGCCCGGACTCGATGAAACGACGGCCTACCGTATCGTGAAGGCCTTGTACGCCGTGCAGCAGGCCGGCACTCCGCCGCCGCAGCTCGTCGACACGACGGCCGCCAACACGGTCGCGGTGGTGCCGGGACGCCAAAGGTTGCATCCCGGCGTCGCACGTTTCTATCGCGAGATCGGTCTGCTCACGTAACCTCTGCCTCCGTTCCGCGTTGCCCGGACAGGACAACGAAGGAGCGAGCCATGGACAAGTCCAAAGCCAGCAGCAAGATCGAGGGCGAGGGCAGCTACAGCGCCACCGCCGATTATAACAAGCGCACGGCCGAGTTTCTGAAGAAGGGCAACGTCGACGATGCAGCCCGCGAGGCCATGCGTGCCCTCGACTCCGAGGAAGCCGGCGCCCTGGAAGCCGCCGAAGCCAAAGGCAAGGCGGGCGATCCGAAGGGCCAGGGCAAAGCGAAAATCCGGTAGTCCGACTACTCGGGCTTCAACAGTCCCTTCCTGGCGAGATCGCCGATCCCGGCCTCTTCCGTCTTCATGAAGGCGCCGAACTCGGCGGGGGTGGACGGACGCACCGTCGCCCCGAGGTCGACGAACTTCTGGCGGATCGCGGGATCGGCGAGCGCCGCGACCGCCGCTGCGTTCAGCGTTGCGATGATCGGCGCCGGTGTATCCTGACGCACGAAGATGCCGAGTGTGGTGCCGCCGTCGAAGGCCGTGCAACCGACTTCCGCCAGTGTCGGCACGTTGGGCAGCTCGGGCGTGCGCTTCTCGCCGATGACGACCAGCGCGCGCAGCTTGCCCGACTGCAGATGGGGCAGCGAACTGCTGAGCTGATCGACGTAACTGTCGATCTGGCCCGCGAGGACGTCGTTCAGTCCGACGCCCGAGCCGCGGTACGGCACGATCGAGAAGCTGACCTTCTCGTTCTCCTGGATGCGCAGGATATCGGTGTGATTGGGCGTGCCGTTGCCGGCGTGTCCCATGCTGATCGTGCCGGGCTTGGCCTTGGCCGCCGCCAGCAGCGACTGGAAATCGGTGAAACGGCTGTTGGCCGGCACGACGAGGATCATCGGCACGGTGCTCAGCATGCTGACCGGCGCGAACGACGGCACCATCGACGGCTTGCCGGCCATCAACGGCGATACGTAGAGCGTGCCGAACGCGCCGATCACCATCGTGTAGCCATCGGCTGGCGCCTGCAGCACCGTTTCCTGTCCGACGACACCACCGGCGCCCGGACGGTTGTCGACCAGGACAGTCTGGCCGAGCTTTCGCGACATGCCGTCGCCCACCAGGCGCGCCGTCACGTCGGCATTGCCGCCGGCGGCGAAGGGCACGACGAAACGAATGGGCTTGGTTGGAAAGGCCTGCGCCCGCGCCCCGAAGCCGGTTGCCGAAGCGGCCGTGGCGGCAAGTGCCCCCAGCACGAATGTTCGCCGTTGCGCCATGATGATTTCCTCCGGTTGATTGCGCAAAGCATCGGCTTCGCGACCGGTCGGGGCCACTCAAATAAGCGCTGTCTTTCGCGGCATGGAAAAGGCGCGCAAGCGAAAGGATTTCGAAAGGTATGTGTGCGCGGACACGCCGAGCGGCCCGCGTCGCAGCTAGTTGCTGTTCTCCAGACGCGTGACGACGAAACCCCGGCCATCGCGTTCCACCTCGAAGCGGACACGGTCACCCGGGCCGAGGCCCTTCAGCGAGGCGGGATCTTCGACGGCGAAAACCCGCACGCCGCCCTCGGGGAGCAGCGGAAGCGGACGAAAGTCGATGGTGACGCGGCTTGCGTCCTTGTCGACGGCCACGATGCGCCCGCTGGCGAGCGGCGCCCCGTTCGGCGCCTCGGCGGTACAATCCTCAAGTCCCTGGTTCTGATCGACTTCGTGGAGGCTGTGCAGGCCTGCGGCATAGGCCGGCAACGGCGCAACCGCTGCGACCGCAAGGACCGCAGCAAGCGTGATTCTACTCGTGAACATCTGAGGGCTGACTTTCCGGTGGTGAACGCTACTGAGCGCTCCATCTGGGAAAGGGTTCGCAGATTTCCAGAGGTTACATCGCGGTGACGGGCGCCGCGCCGTCGCATGTCACAGGCCTCACGCCCATGTGAGCGATGCATGCCGCGTGCAGGTCCTTACTCGGGCTTGATGTTACCCTCGCGAATCACCTTGCCCCAGCGATCGCGGTCGTTGCCGACGAGGGTGACGACATCCTGCGGCGGTCCGGAAAGCGGCTCGGCGCCGAGGGTCGCGAGGCGCTCGGCCGTGGCCGGCTGGGCAAGCACCTTGTTCACCGCATCGTTGAGGCGCTTCACCACGGACTCGGGAACGCCGGCCGGGCCGAGCACGATGAACCATCCCTCGATCTCGGCGGCGGCGAGATTGAGCTCGCGCAGGGTCGGCAGGTCCGGCGCCAGCGTGCTGCGCTTCGGACCGGTCACGGCCAGCGCCCGCATCTCGCCACGCTGCACGTAGGGCAGCATGACGGCGACATTGTCGAACATCGTCTGGATGCGGCCGGCGAGGAGGTCGGCGCGCACTGCGCCGCTGCCGCGATAGGGGACGTGCAGGATCTGGACGCCGGCGGTGCGCTGCAGGATTTCCCCTGCGAGATGCTGCGCCGTACCCATGCCGGTGGATGCGTAGGCGATGCCGTTAGGCTTGGACTTTGCGAGCGCGATGAGGTCGGCCACCGTCTTCACGCCGAGATCGGGATGCACGACGAGCAGGTAGGGCGTGCGCGCCACGGTGGCGATCGGCGTGAAGTCCTTCAGCGGATCGAAGGACAGATTCGGGTAGAGGGCGCCCAGGGTCGCATGCGAACTCGGCGCGAACAGCAGCGTGTAGCCGTCGGGCGGCGACTTCACGATCATTTCGGAGGCGATGATGCCGCTCGCCCCGCCCTTGTTCTCGACCAGCACGTTCTGGCCGAGTTCGGTCGTGAGGCCCTGCGCCATCAGGCGGGCGATCACGTCGGTCGCGCCGCCCGGCGGGAAGCCGACCACCAGGCGGATCGACTTGTCGGGAAAGGCCGGGGTCTGTGCGGCGGCAGGCCATGCAAGGGCGAAGAGGCTGCCGGCAAGCAGCCCCATGAGCTTCGAACGCAACATTTACATCCTCCCCATTCATTTTCTTGTCTTGCGGCCGCGTCCATGCGGCTTGCGTCAGGAAACCGCGGCCACCGCCTGCAGCATCGATTCACGGTCGGCGCCCGGAACGTTTTCGGCGGTGCGCCCCGACTCAACCTCGCCCTCCAGCGAGCAACGGTACATGACGCGCGGCTTCGTCTGGTCGAAGTCGCCGAGCGCCACGTGGCAGCTGCAGCGATTGTCCCACATCACCACGTCGCCCAGGCTCCAGCGGTGGCGAAAGACGAACTCCGGCGACGTCGCGTGCGCGTTCAGCATCGCCAGCAGGCTCTGGCTCTCCTCGTCGGACATGCCGACGAAGCGGCGAATGCGCTGGTTGACCAGCAGCGATTTGCGGCCGGTCTCGGGATGCGTGCGCACGACGGGATGGATGATCGGCGGATTGCGCCGCTTCATCTCGGCGACCACGGTGGGATCGCGCTGCTCGATGCCGCGCACCATCGATACGTCGTGGACCGCTTCGAGGGTCTCGATCAGGGCGCGGATCGGCGGCGTCAGCGTCTCGAGCGCGAGATAGAGGTTGGCCCACATCGTGTCGCCGCCGACCGGCGGCTTTTCCTTGCAGTGAAGGATCGCGCCCTTGGCCGGGCGGGACGTGTAGCTGAGGTCGGTGTGCCAGTTGCGGCCCGAATTGTAGGTGCCTGACTTCTTGCCGCCGACCATCTTGTTGGACAGGACGAGGATCTCGCGGTGATCCGGATGCAGGGTCGAGGGCGCCTGGGATTCGTGATCGTCCAGCACGCCGAACCGGCGCGAGAAGGCGATCTGCTCTTCCGGCGTCAGGTCCTGCTCCGGAAAGACGAGCACGATGTGCTCCAGCCACGCCGCGTTGATGAGGCGCTGGTCGGCGTCGCTCAGGGGCTTGCGAAGATCGATGCCGCGGATTTGGGCGCCCGCCGCAAAACCCAGAGGGGTGATTTCGAGTGAGTTCATGTGAGTTCTCCCAAGCTGCCAGCCTACCCAATGCACTAATAATCGGTCAATATACTGTTTATTGTCAGACAAAATAGGGATCGTCGCATGGACGCCAGCCCCCCACCGGAAATGCCACTCGGAAAGCTCGTGAAGTCGCTGCCTGAGCGGCTGGCCGAGCGCGTGCTGGAGGACGTGATGACGGGCCGCCTCAAGCCGGGTGACCGGCTGAAGGAGGAGCTGCTGGCCCAGACCCATGCGGTCAGCCGCGCGACGGTGCGCGAGGCTCTGATTGCGCTGGCGCGGCAGGGCTATGTCGTGCGCATTCCGCGCTCGGGCGCGCGCATCGCCGAGTTCTCGGGCCAGGATCTCGACGACCTGTTCGAACTGCGTGCCGCGCTGCTCTCGACCGCGGCGGGCCGGTACACACGGCGGGCCGGTCCGGCACAGCGGGCCGACCTGGAGTCGCTGGTCGTCGATCTGGAAGGGCTGGCGGCGAAGCCCGACACGTCACCGCAGGATTTCGCGACCCAGTCGGTGCGCATCCAGACCTTCCTGACGGAGCGCTGCGGCAACAATCATCTGCCCGACATGTACAAGCGGCTGGCCGGGATGGGCATGTGGCAGCTCATCCGCGGCCAGGCCAGCAGCTTCCTCACCCAGGCGGGGCGTGCGGAGTCGGCGGCCGACTGGCGACGGCTCGCCGATCGTGTCTCGGCCAATGACGCAGAGGGAGCGGAGCGTGCGGCCCGTCTGCTCCTCGAACATTCCGCCGTTCGCGTGCGCCAGCATTTCGACGAGGCCGTGCGCGTTGAGCAGCAGCCCTAGCCGTCACGCGATCGCGTCGATCACTTTCGCCAGCGCCACGTCCTTGAGCGACAAGCCGCCGGCATCGTGGGTCGAGAGCAGGATCTCGACCTTGTTGTAGACGTTCGACCATTCGGGATGGTGGTCGGCCTTTTCGGCGGCCATCGCGACGCGGGTCATGAAGCCCCAGGCTTCGTTGAAGTCGGCGAACTTGAAGCTCTTCTGGATCGCATCGCGGCCGCGCACCTTTTTCCAGCTCTTGATCGAGGCGAGTGCCTGCGTGCGGGCCTTGCCGGCGAGTTTGGCGGTCATCTGCTTTCTCCTCAGTTGGCGTGAAGCTTGCCTCATCGCGTCGCAGCGGCCTAGGCTCCCCCCAACAAACCGGAGGCTTTCTTGAAGATCACCCGACGTACTGCCTTGCTTTCGACCACGGCCGCCCTGCTGGGCGCCACCGCCGCCTCGCCTGCGTCGGCGCAGAAGGCCGCCGACCAGTTGCGCATCCTGTTCAACGACGCCGTGCCCAACGTCGACATGTATTTCAACAGCCAGCGCACCGGCCTGATCCTCGCGCACCAGGCGTGGGACATGCTGGTGCATCGCGATCCCGCGACCTTCGAGATCAAGCCGTCGCTGGCCACCGACTGGAAGTTCACCGACGACAACACGCTCGATCTTACGATCCGGCAGGGCGTGAAGTTCCATGACGGCAGCGGCCTCACGCCCGACGACGTCGTCTACACGATCAACATGGCGGCCGATCCCGCCTCAAAGGTGGCGACGCCGTCCAACTATGCCTGGATCGACAAGGCCGAGAAGACCGGCGACTGGACCGTGCGCATCAAGATGAAGCGGCCGACGCCCGCCGCGCTCGAATATCTCGCCATGGTGACGCCGATCCATCCTAAGGCCTATCGCGAGAAGGTCGGCCCGGAAGGCTTCTCGGCCAAGCCGGTCGGCGCGGGTCCGTACAAGATCGTGAAGAACGATCAGGGCAAGGAAGTGTTCTTCGAGCGCTTCGACGACTACTGGAAGGGCTCGCCCAAGGGCGTGCCGGCGATCAAGAAGCTGCATGTCCGCTTCGTGCCCGACCTCGCCACCGCGGTGACCGAGGTGCTGGCGCAGAAGGCCGACTGGATCTGGAACATCAATCCCGACCAGACCGACAGCATCAACAAGATGCCGTTCCTCCAGGCCGTGCGTCAGGAATCGATGCGCGTCGGCTACCTCTCGATCGACGCCGCCGGCCGCTCGGGGGCGGGCAATCCGCTCACCAACCTCAAGGTGCGCCAGGCGATCTGGCACGCGGTCGACCGCAAGCAGTTCGCCGACAAGCTGGTGGGCGGCGGCAGCCGCGTGCCGCCCGCACCGTGCTTCCCCAGCCAGTTCGGCTGCGATGCCGATGCCGCGGTGAAGTACGACTACGATCCGGCCAAGGCCAAGGCGCTGCTGGCCGAAGCCGGCTTCCCCAACGGCTTCGACGTCGAGATGGTGAGCTACGTTCAGCCGACCTCGTGGGGCGCGGCGATCCAGAACTATCTCACCGCCGTCGGTATCCGCGCCAAGATCACCCAGCTCCAGGTCGCGCCGGCCATCCAGAAGGCCCAGAAGGGCGAGGCGCCGCTCTACATGGGAAGCTGGGGCAGCTACTCGATCAACGACGTCTCGGCCATCATGCCCGTCATGTTTGGCGCCGGCGCGCTCGACAACTACTCGAAGGATCCCGAACTCGAGAAGCTTGTTGCGGAGGGCGGCTCCACATCCAACACCGAGGCGCGCAAGAAGGCCTACTCGGCGGCGGTGAAGATCGCGACCGAGAAGGCCTACTGGCTGCCGATCAACACCTACGTGAACACCTACGCCTTCTCGAAGGCGCTGGACTTCAAGACCTTCCCCGACGAGCTGCCGCGCTTCTACTTCGCGAAGTGGAAGTAACGCGCCGCAGGCGCGTTACTTCCATCCCGAGCGAAGTCGAGGGATCTCAGGGAACCAGCAGACACTCCACGCCGCCGCCGGGCCGAGGCCTGAGCGGCGGCGTTTCTATTGAGCAGCGCGGTTCGGCGATCGGGCAGCGCGGATGGAAGCGGCATCCCGGCGGGATGTTGGCCGGATCGGGCATGACGTCGCCCAGGCCCACGTCGGGCACGCCGAGGCCGGGCTCGGGCGTCAGCACCGAGGCCAGCAGCGCCTTGGTGTAGGGATGCTCCGGGTCGTGGAACAGCGCCTGCGTCGGCTTCTTCTCGACGATGCGGCCGAGATACATGACCGCCACCTCGGTCGCGACGTGCTCGACGACCGCGAGATTGTGGCTGATGAACAGATAGGTGAGGCCGAGGTCGCGGCGCAGCTCCGCCAGCAGGTTCAGGATCTGCGCCTGCACCGAGACGTCGAGCGCCGATGTCGGCTCGTCGCACACCACGATGCGCGGCCGCAGCACGAGGGCGCGCGCAATGGCGACGCGCTGGCGCTGGCCGCCGGACAGTTCGGCGGGGAGACGATTGCCCATCTCGCCCGGCAGGCCGACACGCTCCAGCATCTCGTCGACCCGCTTGGCGATCTCGGCGCGGGAGAAGGTGCCCTGCGCCTGCAGCGGCATCGCCACGATGTCGCGGATGCGGGTCAGCGGATTGAGCGAAGAGAACGGATCCTGGAACACCGGCTGGATCAGCCGCGCGCGGGCCTTGCGATCCATGTCGACGATGCGCTGGCCCTCGACCGCGATGTCGCCGGAGTCGGGCGCGAGCAGGCCCAGGATCAGGCGGGCGAGGGTGGACTTGCCGCAGCCCGATTCGCCCACGACCCCGAGCACGCCGCCCGGCGGCACGGCAAACGAGACGCCGTCGACGGCGACGACGCGACGATCCTTGCCCAGGATGCCGCCCGAGACGCGGAAGGTTTTGCCGACGGACTTGAGTTCGATCGCAGGCAGCGCTGTCGTGCTCGTGCTCACACTCATGGCGCCAACCGGCAGAGATAGTCGTGGCCTGGCGCCGCCGTCTGGTGTGGCACGGTGTGGGCGCAGGTCGCGTCGGCGAAGGTGCAGCGGTCGCGGAAGCCGCAGCCCTCGAAGCCCGGGCCGATGCGCGGCACGGTGCCGGGGATCGAGCCCAGCGGTTCATCCTGCCGCTGCTTGCCCGGCACCGGCACACAGCGCAGAAGGCCCTGGGTGTAGGGATGGCGCGGATCGGCGAAGAGCTGCGCGGTCGCGGCGCTTTCGACGACTTCGCCGGCATACATGACCGAGACGCGATGGGCGACGCGGGCCACGATGCCGAGATCGTGGGTGATGAGGAGCAGGCCGAGGCCGAGGTCGCGCTGGAGCTGCGCCAGCAGGCGCAGGATCTGCGCCTGCACCGTGACGTCGAGCGCCGTGGTCGGCTCGTCGGCGATCAGCAGCTGCGGCTCGCACATCAGCGCCATGGCGATCATCACCCTCTGGCGCAGGCCGCCCGAGAGCTGGTGCGGGAACTGGCCGAGGCGCAGGCCCGGCGCGGTGATGCCGACGCGGCCCAGCAGATCGGCGGCGCGATCGATGGCGATCCGCTGGCTCACCTTCTTGTGTCGGCGCATCACCTCGGTCATCTGCGAGCCTATCGTGTAGGCCGGATTGAGGCTGGTCATCGGCTCCTGGAAGATCATCGCCATGGCGTTGCCGCGCAGCCGCGCCATGCCGTGATCGTCGAGCTTCAGCAGGTCCTCGCCCTGGAAGCTGAGGCGCTGGGCCGTGCGATGGCCGCCGCGCGCCAGCAGGTTCATGACGGCGAGCGCGGTCACCGACTTGCCGCAGCCCGACTCGCCCACCAGGCAATGGGTCTCGCCGCGTTCGACCGTAAGCGAGGCGCCACGCACCGCCGAGGTGCTGCCGCCGAAGCCCACTTCGAGCTTTTCGACTTCGAGAAGCGCGCTCACGAGCGGGACCGCGTTCCGAAGGCGTCGCGCAACCCGTCGCCCAGCAGGTTGATGCCGAGCACCAGCACGAACAGCGCCACGCCGGGGATCACGATCACCCAGGGGCTGAAGAACATGTAGTCCTTGGCCTCGGCAATCATCAGGCCCCACGAGGGCAACGGCGGCGGCACGCCGAGGCCAAGGAACGACAGCGTCGCCTCGAGCAGGATGGCGAGCGCGATCTCGAGCGTCGCCACCACGACGAGATGGCTCGCGATGTTGGGCAGCACCTCGCGCGACAGCACGCGGAATCGCGAGCAGCCGGCGCACCAGGCGGCCGCCACGAAGTCGAGGTTGCGCACCTGCATGGAGGTCGAGCGCGCGACGACGGCGAAGCGGTCCCACAGCAGCAGGCCGAGAGTCAGCACCAGCAGGGTCATCGACGTGCCGAGCAGGCCCACGACCGCGAGCGCCACGAGGACGACCGGAATCGAGAGGCGCGTGGTGATGGCGAACAGCACGGCATCGTCGATGCGTCCGCCGAAGAAGCCGCCCAGCACGCCGATTGTGATGCCGATCACGCCCGACACGATGGTCACGGTGACGCCGATCAGCATCGAGATGCGGCAGCCCCAGATCAGGCGCGAAAGATAGTCGCGACCGAGCTGGTCGGTGCCGAGGATGAAGTCGGGATTGTGCCCCTCCATCCAGAAGGGCACGAGCAGGCGGCGGTTGAGATCCTGGGCAAACGGGTCGTGCGGCACGATCAGCGGCGCGAAGATCGCGCAGAACAGCGCGAGGCCGACGATTACCGCCCCGATCCAGGTGCCGGCGCTCTTCCAGCCCCGGCGGGGACCGGCGTTGATCGTGATCGCGGCACTCATGCCCGCAGCCGCGGATCGAGGACGGCGTTCAGCAGGTCGGAGACCATGGTCAGGGCCACATAGATGACGGCGAGGACCAGCACGACGGCCTGCACTACCGGGAAGTCGTTCTTCGCGATGCTCTCCCAGGCGAGGAAGCCGACACCGTGCAGGGCGAAAACCTGCTCGATGACGATCGAACCGCCCAGCATGAAGCCGAGCTGCACGGCGGCGATCGCCACGACCGGGATGGCGGCGTTGCGCAGCGCATGCTTCAGCAGGATGGAGGCTCGCGACAGGCCCTTGGCGCGGGCCGTGCGGATATAGTCGCTGCTCATCGCCTGGATCATGCCGGCGCGCGTGAGGCGTGTGAGGGCGGGCACCGCGGAGAAGGAGAGCACGATGCCGGGCATCACGAAATGCTCCCATGAGCCGGTGCCCGAGATCGGCAGCCAGCCCAGGGTAAGGCCGAAGATGATCATCAGCAGCAGGCCGAGCCAGAAGGACGGCATCGCCTGGCCGATCAGGGCGACCATCTGCACGGCGCGATCGAAGTTGGTGTTCTCGCGGACCGCCGCGAGGATGCCCATCGGGATCGAGATGAGCAGCGCGAGGGAAAGGCCCGTCAGGCCGAGCGTCAGCGTCACCGGCATGCGCTCGGCGATCAGGGTCGAGACGCGCGTCTGGAAGAAATAGCTGTTGCCGAGATCGCCGGTCACGGCGCGGCCGACCCAGTCGAAGAACTGCGTGAGCACGGGGCGGTCGAGGCCATAAGCCTTGCGGACCGCCTCGATGTCGGCCGCCGTGGCATTGGGACCGGCGATCGATATGGCGAGATCGCCCGACAGCCGCGTCAGGACGAACGCAAGCGTCATGACGGTCGCGGCGACGAGCAGCGCCACGATCAGGCGGCGGAAGAGAAAACGAAGCATGTGCGGCGGCTAGCTTAAAGGGGATCGGTCGGGAACGCGATCATGCGAATACCGCGCCAAACCTCGGGACAGCAAGCGCCGCAAACGGTCACGACGGAGCGCTTGGCGAGGGCGCGCGGGTCCTATATGGGGGAGTCATGCCGGTCTTCAACAATCCTCGGCGCACGCCGTGCTTCGGCCTCGCGCCCACACTGGAGGATTTCGAAGCGATCGCCGCCGAGGCGCTCGCGACGATCCCCGAGGAGTTTCGCAAGCACATCGGCAACGTGCGCATCCAGATCGACGACTTCCCGTCCGACGAGATCGAGAAGCAGATGGAACTCGATACGCCGTTCGACCTGCTCGGCCTCTATCAGGGCGTCTCGATGATGGAGCGCGGCGCGGGCCATGTCGCCAACGACATCGACCGGATCTTCCTCTATCGCCGCCCGATCCTCGACTACTGGTGCGAATCGGGCGAGGATCTGCCGCATATCGTGCGCCATGTGCTGATCCATGAGATCGGCCACCACTTCGGCCTGAGCGACGACGACATGGAAGCGATCGAAGCAAAGGCAGAGGAAGAATCGCAGCGCGTCCAGCCGAGCGCCTGACACTCCCGTCGTCTCGACCGTAGCGCGCAGCGCGGAGCGGAGAGACCTTCGCCCGACGATTTGCCGGCTTTTTTGGGGAGAGAAGATCTCTCCACTCCGCACCTTCGGTGCTCCGGTCGAGATGACGGCTTTGCTTTAAACCCGCATGGCCTCGCGATAGAGGCGCTCGGCGTTCGTCCACTTGATCGCCTGCACGAAGGCCTCGATGTACTTCGCGATGTCGGTGCCGTAGTCGGCTGAATAGGCATGCTCGTACATGTCCATCACGAGCAGCGGGACAGCGGCGGCCGGTGCCATCGAGTCGTTTTCGGCGCGGTAGTTGAACAGGCGCTTGTCACGCGGCGCATAGGCCAGGATCACCCAGCCGGTCCCCGAGGCCAGCGACCTGGCCGTGCCGACGAACTCCGCCTTCCAGCGGTCGAGACTGCCGAAGTCGCGGGACAGGCGCGAGATGGCGGTCATGGAGACTCCTGCGTGTTCGCTGGAGGAACGCCGGTCAGCGGGCGGAGTTGCGTCGCACCGGAGGCACCCGGTAGCGCCCCTCGATCAGCGCCTCGTCGGGCAGGAAGGCACGCAGCACGAGGCGCATCGGTCCCGCGGAGGCGGGGAGCCAGTTTGCCGCTCGGTCGCTCGAGGGGCGTTCCCGCTGGATGTAGATCGTGAGCGATCCATCGGCGCCGTGAACCAGATCGGGGGTCCTGTCGCCGATCGAATAGCGGTCGATGGCATTTTCGCTGAAGTAGGCGCGGCCTTCCGGCGTGACTTCGTAGGCGGACAGGGACCAGAAGGCACGCACCGGCGGAAGGCGCCCGGCGGGGAAGGTGAGCACGTAGCGGTCGGCGCCCGACAGCGGCCGCCGTTCCGCATCCACGACACAGGTCACATAGACCGCTTCGCCCGGCATCAGCGCACCGAGCGCCGTCAGGGCGGTGGCGGCACGATAGAGATAGTCGTCGCCGAAATTGCCGAAATGCCGCTCGCCATAGGTCCAGCCGTCGACCGTGCGGCCGTGTCCGGCGGCGGTGCGGATCTCGGCATGGCCCTGCTCGATGCCGGCGAGGATGGCGCGCCGTTCGGTCTCGCTGAAGGCGCGCCGGTCGAACTTGCGCCCGGGCTTCAGCTTCAGCGGCGCCAGCGCGTCGAACAGCGGGCGGTCACGCGCAGGCAATGGACTTTCGCCAAGTGCCCGCATGCCGATGTCGAACAGATCGAAGGGCTCGCCGGGATGGGCGGCCGGCCAGTCGGCGACGGGTTCGGGCGGCGCCTGCGTGCGGAAGCGCATCAACTCGCCGGTTTCGAGGATGCGTCGCTCGTTGCGCATGTCCGGTGTCTCGAGCAGCACACGGCTCTGCAGGATGCGCACGCGGTCGAGTTCCTCGGGCCCGTCGACCAGGATGCGGCCCAGAAGCCAGACCGATGTCGTCGGCGCCCGCACCAGCGTGACGTCGCCCGGCGCGTCACCCTTCCACGCCGGCCCGACGATCATGTGCGTGGCCAGCCCCTTGCCCCCAAGCCGATGGCTGACGACGAGGAAATTGTCGGTGAACAGGTCGATGAAGGCATAGCTGTAATAGAGGTCGCCCACCGGCGGCACGGTGAGGAACAGCGGTTCCAGCGAGAGATCGAGCCAGGCCGAGGAATAGAGCGTGTCGGCATTCGGCGTCGTGACGTCCCGCGTGCTCGGATCGGCGAGCGTCGGCATGTGGCGGAAGCGGTTGAGCCGCTGGCGTTGCGGATTCTTTTCGTCGACCGTCGCGTGCCAGCGGGCGCAGTACATCTCGTAGATCGGGAAGAGGTAGATCGTGGCGCGCCGCGCGAGGTCGCGGAGCGTCGTCTGTGTATCCTGGGCCTGGGCGAGCGTCGGCAGGGCGACCAGGCTGGCGAGCGCAGCGCGACGGCCGATCCTCACGCCGCACGCTCGCGCAGACGTCGCCGTTCGGCAACGAAGGAAGCGGCTTCCTGCCACGGTTCGAGGGTCCAGAAGGAGCGGGCGCGACCCGAGGGCGAGGCGAGCACGAAGGCCACGGCCCCTTCGAGAAGCTCGACCTGCCGTCCGTAGGAGGGCGTCTTGATGCCGAGGCCGAGCGACGCGGCATTCTTGGAGGTGAAGGCAATGGCGGCGGGGCGGAAGCGCCGCAGCTTGGCGTGCAGCGACTGCGCGTCCATCGCCGCGGGCGTCAGCTCATGATCCGATCCGACCTCGGTCTTGTTGAGGTCGGTGAGGCCGAGGCCCAGCGCGACCAACTCGGGGAAGCGCTGCGGCGACAGCCGTTCCGGCGTCAGGCCGACCGCATGCAGGGTCGGCCAGAAGGCATTGCCGGGATTGGCATAATAGGCACGGGCCTTGAAGGAGGCCGGGCTGGGCGCGGTGCCGCAGAACACCAGATCGAGACCGGGCGCCAGCAAGTCCGGGATGAGGTGGTTACTCCGCCTTGATGCCTGCGGCACGGATGACCTCGCCCCAGCGCTTGATCTCGGTCTGGATGTAGGCGTCGATCTCGGGGACCGTCATGACGCCGGGCTCGAAGCCGCCGGCCTTCATGCTCTCCATCACGTCGGGGGACTTCAGCGCCTTCTCGGTCGCGACGCGAAGCTTGTCCTTGATCTTCGCCGGCGTGCCTGTCGGCACCGCCCAGATCGACCAGGAGGTCACGACGAGATCCGGCGAGACGGTCTCGGCGAAAGTGGGCGTGTCCGGCAGGACCGTCGAGCGCTTGGCGCCGCTGGATGCCATCGGCTTCAGCTTGCCGGCGCTCACCTGCCCCATCAGCGAATCGATGTTGGAGATGACCATCGGCAGGTGGCCGGCCAGCACGTCGGCTGCGGCCGCGGCGGCGCCGCGATAGCTGATGAAGGTGATGTCGACGCCGGTCTTCTGCTTGAACAACTCCATCGTGAGCGTGGGCGACGTGCCGAGGCCCGACGAGCCGAAGGAATACTTGCCGGGGTCCTTCTTCGCCGCAGCGATCAGCTTGGGCAGCGTGTTGTGCTCGAAGTTCGGATTGCAGCAGAGAAGGTTGGGCTGCGTGCCGATCCAGGCCACGGTTTCGAGATCGGTGACGGCATTGTAAGCCGGCTTGCGATACAGATGCGGCACCAGCGCGTGGCTGCCGATATTGCCCAGCAGCACCGAATAGCCGTCCGGCGGCGACTTGGCGACGTTGTCGGCGGCGATCGAGCCGCCGGCGCCGGTGCGGTTCTCGACCACGAAAGTCTGGCCGAACTCCTCGCTGAGCTTGACCGCGAGACGGCGGGCGATGTTGTCCTGCGAGCCGCCGGGCGTGAACGGGCAGACAATGCGGACATTGCGGTTGGGCCAGTCGTCGCCTTGGGCGAGGGCAAAGGTCGGCACGAAGGGCAGGGTTGCCAGGCCGGCCGTGAAGTGACGTCTCCTCATGTCTCTGTCTTCCTTTGAAACGGAATGTGTGTTGCGCCGATGATGCACGACCTGTGTCGCCGCGCCTAGGGCCCACACATGGTCCGGATTTCGTCCTGAGGTTCCGCGGCCTTGTCCGCTCCCCGCCGTCGGGCATGATGTCGGCCGGGAGGACCGAATGAAGACGATCGACAAGGCCGACGAAGCGCAGTTGCTCGCCACCATCGACCGGTGGATCGAGCGCGAGGTGGCGCCGCGCGTGAAGGAATTCGACCATGCCGACAAATGGCCGGCCGAGATCGTCGAGCAGATGAAGGAACTCGGGCTGTTCGGCGCCACGATCAGCCCTGAATATGGCGGTCTCGGCCTCCCGGCCACGACCTACGCCGAAATCGTGATGCGCGTCTCCTCGGTGTGGATGGCGATCACCGGCATCTTCAACTCCCACCTGATGCTGGCACTGGCCGTCGAGAAGTTCGGCACGCCGCGCCAGAAGGAGCGCTGGTTGCCGAAATTCGCGACCGGCGAGATCCGCGGCGGCTTGGCCCTTACCGAGCCCGATGCCGGCACCGACCTGCAATCGATCCGCATGGTGGCGAAGCGCGACGGCAACGATGGCTACGTCATCAACGGCACCAAGACCTGGATCTCCAACGGCATCGAGGGCCATTGCTTCGCCATGCTGGTGAAGACCAATCCCGAGGCCAATCCACGCCACACCGGCATGAGCCTGTTCATCACGCCCAAGGGGCCGGGATTCACGGTCGGCCGCAAGCTCGAGAAGCTGGGCTACAAGTCGATCGATTCCGGTGAGCTGGTGTTCGAGGACTACAAGATTCCCGCCGATCACCTGATCGGCGAGGTCGAGGGGCAGGGCTTCGCGCAGGTCGCGGGCGGGCTGGAACTCGGCCGCATCAACGTCGCCTCGCGCGGCGTCGGCATCGCCGAGGGCGCGCTCCGGCTCGCGACCAGCTACTCCCAGATGCGCAAGACCTTCGGCAAGCCGATCTGCGAGCATCAGGCGATCCAGCTCAAGCTCGGCGAGATGGCGACGCGCGCCCGGGCTGCCCGCCTGCTGACGCTCGACGCCGCCGCCATCTTCGATCGCGGCGAGCGCTGCGACATGGAAGCCGGCATGGCGAAGTATTTCTCATCCGAGGCGGCGCTGGAGAACAGCATCGAATCGATGCGCATCCACGGCGCCTACGGCTACTCCAAGGAATACGACATCGAGCGCCTCTATCGCGACGCGCCGCTGACCTGCATCGGCGAGGGCACCAACGAGATGCAGCGCATCATCATCGCGCGGCAATTGATCAAGCGGAACCCGATCTCGTGAGCTTGAACGGCAAGCCGCTCGAAGGCATCCGCGTCCTCACACTCGAACAGTTCGGCGCCGGTCCCTACGGCACGATGTTCCTGGCCGAACTCGGCGCCGAGGTGATCAAGATCGAGGCGCCGCAGGGCGGCGATCCCTCGCGACAGGTCGGGCCTTACAAGCTCGGGCAGGACGACAGCGAGTATTTCCAGGCCTGGAACCTCGGCAAGAGGAGCGTGACCCTCGACATGAAGTCAGACGAAGGGCGCCGACAGTTCGAGGCGCTAGTGAAGGGCGCCGACTGCGTCGTGAACAACATGCGCGGCACGCAGCCGGCGAAGCTCGGTATCGACTACCAGAGCCTCAAACACCTGAAGCCGTCGATCGTCTGCCTGCACATCTCGGCTTATGGCCGCTACAACGAACGCAAGGATTGGCCGGGCTACGATTTCCTGATGCAGGCCGAGGCCGGGCTGATGGAACTGACCGGCGAGCCCGACGGACCGCCGACGCGGGTCGGTGTCTCGATGATCGACAGCATGAGCGGCCTCACCGGCATCGTCGGCCTGTTGAGCTGCCTGCTGCGCGCCCGCACCACGGGCAAGGGCTGTGACGTCGACACCTGCCTCTACGACGTCGCCATGCACCAGCTCACCTATCCCGGCCTCTGGTACCTGAACGAGGGCGATGTCTCGCCGCGTGTGCCGCGCAGCGCCCATCTCTCATTGGCGCCGGTTCAGACCTTCCCGACGAAGGATGGCTGGATCTTCATCATGTGCATGACGCAGAAATTCTGGCTGAACCTGTGCGAGGTGATGGGCCGCGCCGACCTCGTGGCCGATCCACGCTTCCCCGATCCGAATATGCGCGCGAAAAACCGCGCCGCCATGTCGGCCGAACTCGACGTGACGTTCCGCACCCGCACGACGGCGGAATGGCTCGCGTCGATGAACGGGCTGCTGCCCGCCGCACCGGTCTATCGTCTCGACCAGGCGCTCGACAGTTCCTTTGCGCGCGAGACCGGCATGGTCTCGTCCGTGCCGCATCCGGTGAAGGGCGATCTGCGCGTCCTCGCCAATCCTCTGCGCATCGATGGGGAGCGGCTGGTGCAATCTGCGTGCTCACCGCTCGGCGCCGACAACGACTCAGTATTGGGCAAGTCGTCATGAAGCTTCAGGGCATCAAGGTCGTCGATCTCTCCTGGTTCCTGCCGGGACCGTATCTCACCACGTCACTGGCCGACCACGGCGCCGAGGTGATCAAGGTCGAGCCGCCGGGCGAGGGCGATCCCGGTCGCCACATCCTGCCACCCGACGCGCGCACCTCGGTGTTCTTCCGCAACATGGGGCGCGGCAAGAAGAGCATCGTGCTCGACCTCAAGAGCGAGCCGGGCCGCGCCGATCTCTTCCGTCTGGCCTGCGAGGCCGACGTGCTGGTCGAATCGTTCCGCCCCGGTGTCGCCGCGCGCTTCGGCATCGGCTACGAGACGGTCGCCGCGAAGAACCCGGGCATCGTCTATTGCTCGATCAGCGCCTTCGGCCAGGACGGCGCCTATCCCGGCCGCGCGGCGCACGATCTCGCGCTCGAAGCCATGACTGGCGTGCTGAGCCTGACCCTGGGCGACGACGGACGGCCGGCGATCCCCGGCATCCCCGTCGCCGATCTCGTCAGTGGTCTCCATGGTCTCGCGGGCGTCCTGATGGCGCTGCTGCGCCGCAAGGACACCGGTCGCGGCGACTATATCGACGTCTCGATGCACGAATCGCTGATGGCCTCGTGTGCGAACGTCGTCGGCACGACCTTCGCCGAGAACAAGGCACCCGACGTGAAGCAGCAGCGCACGACCGGCGGTTCGGCCTTCTACCGCGTCTACGACACGTCCGACGGCCGCCAGCTCGTGATCGCGGGCCAGGAGATGAAGTTCATCAGGAACCTGTTGGGGGCACTCGGCAAACCGGAGATGGCCGGGCTCTGCGAATGGCCCGGCGCCCATCAGAAGCCTGTGTCGGATTTCCTCGAAGCGACCTTCAAGGCCAAGCCGCTGGCCCACTGGATGGAGTATCTCGCCACGCTCGACATCTGCTTCGGCCCGGTCAACACGCTCCCCGAAGCCATCGCCGACGCCAACCTGCAGAAGCGCGGCTTCATGGTGACGGACAACGAAGGCCGCCTCCACTTCGGCCCCGTCGTCCGCTTCAAGAACGAACCATCGAGCCCGGTCTATCGCGAACCGCTGCTCGGGGAGCATACGGACGAGGTGCTGAAGCGTTAGCGTAGCGATTTATTCGTTGCAGTAAGGATCCCTCACTTCGTTCGGGATGACACCGTTTCCGCATCGACGCACTGCGCCAATCTCAACAATGGTGTCATCCCGAACGAAGTGAGGGATCCTTAGCTGTGTGTGATTGCGAAGGGATTAGCCCACCAACGCCGCCGCCTTCGCCAGCGGCACCGGCGCGTCGTCGAGGAGGAGGTTGATGGCTTCCTCTTCCCAGCCCTGCTCGCCGAGCGACAGCGGGTCCTGCGGGGCCAACCGGTGTTCGATGACGAGGCGTGACAGCAAAAGACGGCGGGCGTCGCCGCCTTCGGCGCCCAGCGTTGCGCCTTCCCAGGCCAGCAGCGCGGCCGTCGTCGCGTGATAGAGCGCGCCGGCGGCGAGGCGGGAGCGCTTTTCCTGTTTGGGATCGGCGGCCACCGCCTCGACGAAGCGTTCGACGCGATCGAGCGTAGCGCCGAGCAGGCCCTTGTACTGGCCGGGCAGGGCGCCGCTCGGCTCGTACTTCGCCTTGAGCGCGGCGGAGAGCGTCTTGTGGCCGCCCGACTTGCCGACGGCGCGCTGCACCACGTCCAGCGCGTTGATGTTGGAGGTGCCTTCCCAGATGGTGCCGATCTGTGCGTCGCGCACCAGCCGGGCCGTCACCCATTCCTCGATGTAGCCGATGCCGCCGCGGACCTCGAGGGCGGCACTGGCGACCGGGATGTTGTCGCGGCAGGCGCGGAACTTGTAGACCGGCGTCAGGATGCGCAGCAGGTTCGCGGCGTCCTTGTCGCCCTTATCTGCGCGGCCCATCGCGTCGGCCGAGAAGGCGTACATCGACAGCGCCTGCTCGGTCGGCAGCATGATCTTCATGAGCTGCCGGCGCAGCAGCGGATAATCCGAGGTGGGTTTGCCGAAAGCGCGTCGGCCTCGGGCGGCGGCCAGCGCCTCGTTGAGGCAGCGGCGCATCATCGAGGCGGCACGCACGCCATGGCTCAGCCGCGACAGGTTGACCTGGCTCATCATCTGCTTGAAGCCATGGTTCACGTCGCCGACCAGATAGGCGGTGGCGCCGTCGAGCACGATCTCACCCGACGCCATGGAGCGCGTCCCGAGCTTGTCCTTCAGCCGCACGATCCGGTAGCTGTTGCGCGAGCCGTCCTCGAGACGCCGCGGCAGGGCGAACATCGCGAGCCCCCGGGTGCCCGCCGCCGCGCCGCGCGGGCGCGCGAGGATCAGCGCCAGGTCGGCGTCGGCATGGCTGCAGAACCATTTCTGACCGTAGATTTTCCAGCGCTCGATGCCGTCGGCGCCGACGCCGATGCGCTCGGCCTCGGTCTCCAGCGCGCCGACGTCGGAGCCGCCGGCCTTCTCCGTCATCAGCTGCGCGCCCTTCATCATGCGGGCCGGATCCTGGCTCAGCAGCCGGTCCATCAGGAGGCGCTTGAGCTCGGGCGAGGCGTGCGTCTTCATGGTGAAGTTCGACGTGTCCGACATCGAGACCGGGCACATCAGGCCGAACTCGCCCTGCACGAAGAGATAGGTGAAGGCGTACTTCACCAGCGGGTGTGCCGGCTCCGCCAGGCCGAGCACGCCGGCGCGATGGCTCATCGCGTGCAGGCCGAATTCCTCGTAGGCGATCTTCTCCATCTCGCGATAGGCGGGATGGTAGTCGATCCAGTCCTCGTCGCGGCCGAACCGGTCGCGCGGCTGCAGCACCGGCGGATGCTTGTCTGCGATCATCGCCAGTTCGTCGAGGCGGCCGCCGGCCAATTCGCCCAGCCGCTCGAAATGCGGCGTCATCTGCGCGCGCAGGCCAGGTTCCATGTAGAGCCGCAACAGGTCCTGTAATTGCCGGTCGATCGCATAGAAGTTCTGCCCGTGGACATCGGGGGCGATGTGGTGCGCGCCGTGCGGCCCCCTGTTCAGGTCGTGAGTCATGTCGGGCATGTTTTCCTCCGTCTTTTCTTCTCGCGTTATCGCCAGCCCTGCTTCAGGACGCGGGCCACGTAAGGCGGCACGGTCTCGGTGGCGGGACCATAAATGTGTTCGTGGAACAGGCTCTTGCTGTCGGTCGGTTCGAGGTTGAGCTGAACCGTCCGGGCGCGCGGCACGTGGCGGCGGACATGCAGGACGAAGCCGGCAGCGGGATAGACTTCGCCGGACGTGCCGATCGCCAGGAACAGGCCGCAGCGTTCCAGGACCTCGTAGATCTCTTCGAGATCCATCGGCATCTCGCCGAACCAGACGATGTTGGGCCGCAGTTCGCCCACGGCATTGCAGGCGGGGCAGACCGAGGTCGGTGTCAGGTCCTGCTCGGACTCGAACACCGTGCTGCACGCCATGCAGCGGATCTCGCCGTCTCGCCCGTGCATATGGATCACCCGCTTCGAGCCTGCCTGTTCGTGCAGCAGATCGATGTTCTGGGTGATGACGGTGACCTCGCCCTCGTAGTCGCGCTCCAGCTGCGCCAGCGCCCGGTGGGCTTCGTTGGGGTGGATGCCGGCTGCGCGGAACAGGCTGCGTGTCTCGTTGTAGAAGTCGAGCACCTTCTTCTTGTCGCGGTGCCAGGCTTCCAGGGTCGCGACCTCCTCGAGATTGACCCGGCTCCACAGTCCGTCCGCGTCGCGGAACGTATCGATTCCGCTTTCCTTGGAGATGCCGGCGCCGGTCAGCACGGCGATGCCCGGCGGGAAGAAATCCTGGTGCATGCCCTCAATCTAGCGCCGTGCTAGGGTCGGCGACCATGACCATTGGCATCCTGTTCGTCTGCACTGCAAATCTCTGCCGCTCCCCCACGGCCGAAGGCGTATTCCGCTCGCTTGTCACCAAGGCGGGCCTCGCCGAGGCTTTCGAGATCGATTCGGCTGGCACTGGCGCCAGCCATGTCGGGCAGCCGCCTACGCCGGCGGCGATCGATGCGGCTGCGGCGCGGGGCTACGACATCACCGGAATCCGGGCCCGCCAGATCACGAGCGAGGACATCGAGCGCTTCGACTATGTCCTGGGGATGACCCGAGGGCATCTGGCCGAGATGCGCTGGCTGGCGCCGCGCGATTTCGCCGACAAGCCGCAACTGCTGATGAACTATGCCCCGCCGCTCGGCATCCTCGATATTCCGGACCCCTTCGGCGGGACCACGGACGACTACGAGCGTGCGATCGGCCTGATCGAGTCCGCCACGCGCGGCCTGCTGGCCCGGCTGACACCGCAGGTCAAAAGGGCCATTTGAGGCCCAGCTCGCCAAAACGGTTCAGCACGTTGAAGGTGAGCCGCGATACGTCGTTGTCGAACTTGTTGTGGGGCAGGCTGCCGCAATAGGTGATCGAGCCCACCGAAAAGACCGCGCCACCCCGGGGCTTCTCGATATAGGTCATGTCGGCGCGGATGAGCTGCTCCAGCGTCTGCCCGGGAATGGTCGTCGTGAAGCCCAGCCGCTCCTCGTGCACGACGACGAAGTTCCTGCGGTCGTGGCCTTCCGAAGAGGCCAGCACCACGGCGTTGAGGGGACTGCCCAGCCGATGGTCGAGCCGGTCGAGTTCGAAGCCCGCCGCGCCGCCACCCGAGAAGCCGTAGCCGCCGAACAATTCGTCCTTCACACCCTCGAACACCCAGGCATGGGTGTTGTCGCGCGCCGCCGGTGATTGCCGGTACGAGTCGCCCACGAAGGTGCCCTGGCTGGAGAAGCCGATGCCGCACAGGAGGTTTGGTGCCCGGTCGGAACGGCGCCACAGGCCGCCATAGGCGCCGTCGAACGAATGGTAATACTCGCCGGGCTCGGCGGCCCAGGTGCGGATGCCGCCCTCGGTGCGCCGCACCTCGATGGCACCCGGCACTTTCGGCGACAGCGCGACGCGCCAGTAGAAGCCGTTGCCGCCGAGATACATCAGGCGGCCGCCGGTTTCGGTATAGGCCTGCAGCGCGTCGAGCGTGCCTTCGGTGTGATATTCCGGGTGCGAGCCGGTCAGCACGACCTTGTAGGACGAGAGCAGCTCGACGCCCTTTTCGTCGAGATCGTGGTCGGTGATCACGTCGAAGGCGACGCCCATGCGGTCGAGCCAGCCGGTGAGATGCGTGTCGGCCGGCAGATGGCGCAGGCCCGAGCCCGCCTCGTCGTTGAAGCTGAGATAGTTCGGCCGCCAGGTCAGCAGGGGACGCAGGCGCGAGGAGTAGGCCACGCCCGATCCGTCGCGGTGATGGTTGTAGGTCGAGAGGCCATAGTCGCGATGCTCGTCGGGATTGTGAGGATAGGCCTTCCAGTCGGCGACGCGCTTGCGGAAGGCATCGTCGTACATGCCGCGCGAGAAGTTGGAATAGACCTGATAGGTGAAGGTCGCGGCGAGGTAGCAGACCTTGGCCTGCGGCTTGCCGACCTGCGGGCGCACGACGAACGGAATGACGTCGCGCTGCGTGCCGCAGGTGAGCTGCATGCCGTAGATGCCGCTCCTCATGTCCTTCGGGATGGTAAAGCTGAAATCGTCGAGCCAGCCGCAATCGTGCAGGTCGTCGTCGTGGAAATGGATCGCCGCGTAATGATGCGGCGCGCGGCGCCAGTCGCGCTCGGCGCCGGTCCAGGCCGAGCCCTTCATCGCGCGGGTCGGCAGGTTGACCAGCGTGCCGTGCAGGCCGTTCGGGCCGGTATCCTCGATCTCCATCGAGTCCATGCGGCGCGTGAAATCCCAGGCCGCGAAGCCCTGGATGCGCGGCGCCTCGATCTTGCCGTTGAAGCAGCGTTGCGCCGGCTGGTCGGCAGCGGCTTCCGCACCGATCATCACCGGCGCCGCGACATCCAGTGCCGGGCTGGATGCTTTGCCGGTCGCTTCGCCCTCGTCATCGGTGCCGAAGGCGCGGGACAGCGGCTGCTGGCCGACGCGCAGCGTTCCGGTCTCCGGATCGGCGCTTGCCCAGACGCGATACCACGTGCGTCCGCGCAGCTTCTTGCCGACCACGACGCGATCCTTGCCGGTCTCCAGCGCCATGCCGTCGGGCGTCAGGACCAGCGCGAAGCCCGCGCCGGTGGCGGGATCGCGACGTGAGACGATGGTCTGCGGCCCGTCCTCGGGCAGGGTGGGCCAGATCAGCGCCTCGACCTGCAGCGATGCCGGCAGCCTCGCCTCTTTGGCCTTCTCGACCAGGCCGTAGGAGCCGGGCCATGCATGCTGGACGCGCGAGGCGAAGCGGCCGTCGAACAGTTCGGACATGTCCTCCAGCTTGGGCGGCGGACCGCCGGGATTGGGATCGCCGCGCACGATACGGACCAGCATGGCGTGATAGGGGGTGGGCCCCGCACTCGAAACCTTGAAGGCGATTTTCTCGCCGCTGCGTACCGAGATGCGATCCGAATAGCCAATCAATCCTGCGGTCACATTTATCTCCCAATTGCCGGGCGATATAGTCGCCCTAAATCAGGGAGCTTTGCCATGACCAATAAGACAGTAGGACGCCGCAGCCTCATCGCGGGCGCCGTCGCCGTGCCTCTCGCCGCCCCGATGCTGGCCCGCCACGGGTGGGCGCAGTCCACCTATCCCAACAAGCAGGTCCGCGTGGTCGTGCCCTTCGCGCCGGGCGGAACGACCGACCTTCTGGGCCGCATCGCCTCGGCGCATCTCCAGGAAGTCTGGGGCCAGACCTTCGTGGTCGACAACAAGAGCGGCGCCGGCGGCAACGTCGGGGCCGAGATCGTCGCCAAGTCCCCGGCCGACGGCTATACGCTGCTGCTCGGCACCGTCGGCACCGCCGTCACCAACCAGTTCCTCTACAAGAACATGCCCTACGACAGCGTGAAGAGCTTCGCGCCGGTGGCGCTGTTCGGCGAGGTCGCGAACGTGCTCGCGGTGCATCCCGACATGCCGGTCAAGACCGCCAAGGAATATGTCGAATATTGCAAGAAGCAGGGTCCCAACAAGGTGAGCTTCGGCTCTCCGGCGATCGGGGGTACCGGTCACCTGGCGATGGAGTATTTCCAGTCGCTCGCGGGCTTCAAGGTCGAGCATGTCGTCTATCGCGGCAGCTCGCTGGTACTGAAGGACCTGCTGGCCGGGCACATCCCCAGCACAATGGACAACCTGCCGCCCTACCTGCCGCACATTCAGTCCGGAACCCTCCGGGCGTTGGGCGTGAGCTCGGGCAAGCGTTGGTTCGCGCTGCCGGACACGCCGACCATCGCCGAGCAGGGCTTCGCGGGCTTCGACGCCGCGCCCTGGTGGTACGTGGCCGCGCCGGCCGGCACGCCTCCGGAGATCGTGAAGAAGCTCTCGGACGAGCTGGTGAAGGCGTCCAAACAGCCGGACGTGATCAAGAAGATTCGCGACGCCGGTGCCGCCGAACTGGGCGGATCCTCGGAAGACCTCTCCAAGCACATGACCGCCGAGTACGCGAAATGGAAGAAGGTCGTCGAGGCCGCCAAGCTGGAGCCGCAATGAGCCGCCCCGACCTGAAGGGAAAGATCCAGACCGTTCTCGGGCCGATCGAGCCCGGGAAGCTGGGGCGCACGCTGATGCACGAGCATGTGCTGTGCGACATCCGCCCGCCCGGCACGCGCTCCGACAACGATCTCGGCCCCGAGATCACGCTGGAGAATACCTGGCAGATCAACTACGGCCGCGGCATCAAGCGCGCCGGCCGCAAGTACATGCTCGACCTCGAGGACATCGCCACCCGCGAGGTGGCGATGATGAAGCACGAGGGCGGCGACGCCATCGTCGAACTGTCGTGCGGCGGCCTCTCGCCCGATCCGAATGGCTTGCGCCGCATCGCCGCCGGCACGGGCGTCCATCTCGTGATGGGCTGCGGCTATTACGTGAACGACTACCAGGATCCGAAGAACCACGATCGCTCGGTCGAGGACTTCGCCGCCGAGATGATCGGCCAGATCCACGACGGCGCCTGGGGCACCGACGTCTGCGCCGGCATGATCGGCGAGATCGGCTGCCAGTCGCCGTGGACCGACACCGAGAAGCGCGTGATGCGGGGCGCGTTCATCGCCGCGACCGAGACCGGTGCCGCGATCAACGTCCATCCCGGGCGCGACCCCGACCAGCCTCAGGAGATCGCGGATTTCGCGAAAGCCGCGGGGTTCCCGACCGAGCGCATCGTCATCAGCCACATCGACCGCACCGTCTTCGACGAGCCGCGCCTGCTGAAGCTGGCCGAATCGGGCGTGACGGTGGAGTTCGACCTGTTCGGCCAGGAGTCGAGCTATTACGGCCTGTCGGACATCGACATGCCCAACGATGCGACGCGGCTCCGGTTGATCCGCGCGCTGATCGAGGCGGGCCATCTCGAGCGCGTCGTGATCAGCCACGACATCTGCTACCGCACGCGCCTCGCCAGCTTCGGCGGCCACGGCTATGGCCATATCTTCCGCAACGTCGTGCCGATGATGAAGAAGCGCGGCTACAGCGAGGCCGAGATCGACGCCATCCTGGTCGGCAATCCGCGGCGGCTGCTGACGTTCTTGTGAGGAGAGAAAGCGAAGGGTCCCTCACTTCGTTCGGGATGACAATTTTGTTGAGATCGGCGCAGTGCGCTGATGCAAGAAAGGGTGTCATCCCGAACGAAGTGAGGGACCTTTTTCTTTTATGATCAGAACGTCAGCGGATACTCCGCTTCGGCCGTGTAGATCGGTCCGCCGCGGCCGGTGCGGCTCGAATAGAGTGTGAAGTGCTCGGCCACCCAGGGCTCCAGGCGGAAAGTCCCGTGGCTCGCCATGAATTGCGCGATGTGATGGCCGGTCTCGGCACCGACGGGGAAACGCGCCAGGGTCACGTGCGGGCGGTACTTGCGGCGTTCGACCTCGATGCCGCAGTTGCGCGCGACTGCCGTTACTTTCTGCTGCAGCCAGTCGAGTCGCTCGCTGCGTTCGACCAGGGCGACCAGCGCGCGGGGTTGCTTGCCGCTGCTGAACTGGTCGACGCCGGCGATCGTCACGGAAAAGGGCGGGCCGGCGATGTCAGCGAGCTCCTCCTCGAAGTCGCGCATCGTGCCGCCCTGAACCTCGCCCGCGAAGCACAACGTGACGTGCAGATTCTCCTGCGGTACCCACCGCGCATCGGGCACGCCCGACTGCAGCGCCGACAGCGCGTCGGCGATCTCGTCAGGGACGGGCAGGGCGACGAACAGACGCGGCATCGTCGAGATTCTTCGTCACGAAGGGCAGGATGCGCTCGACGATGACGTCGACTCCCTTGGCGTTGGGATGGATCCCGTCGGGCTGGTTGAGCGCGGGATCCTGAGCCACGCCGTCGAGGAAGAAGGGATAGAGCGGCACGCCGTGTTTGTCGGCGAGCTTCTTGTAGAGGCCGTCGAACTGCTGGACGTACTCGGAGCCGAAGTTGCGCGGCGCCAGCATGCCGACCAGCCAGACCGTGGCACCGGCCTGCTTCAGCTTGCTGACGATGGCGTCGAGATTGCGCTCGGTCGCGCCCGGATCGAGGGCGCGCAGCATGTCGTTGCCGCCCAGTTCGACCATCACGATGTCGGGCTTGTCGGCCATCATCCAGTCGATCCGCTCCAGTCCGCCGGCCGTCGTGTCTCCCGAGACGCCGTGATTGATGACGGTGACGTTGCGGCCTTTGTCCTTGAGCGCCGCCTGCAGCCGCGTGGGGAACGCCTGCGCGGGTGCGAGCCCATAACCCGCCGCCAGGCTGTCTCCCAGGATCGCGAGCTTCACCGGCTCGGTTTGTGCATGCACCGTTGCGGCACCCGTCGCGACCGCAAGGGACAGGACAATCGCCAGGAACGCCGCGATCCATGAATTGACCGCTGCCGTAAAACCACCATATCGAGTTTGCAGTTTCATCATACCTGTCCCAGGAGCCCGCTTGGCCGAGCCGCTTCCCATCGTTCGCTTGACCGACGTGCATCTCGACATGGCGAGTGACGCAGGCACGGTCAATATCCTGCGTGGCATCACTCTCGACATCGCAGCCGGCGAGATTGCGGCGGTGGTGGGTCCTTCGGGTGCCGGCAAGTCGAGCCTGATGATGGTGGCCGGCGGGCTCGAGCGCGCCACCTCCGGTCGGGTCGAGGTCGTGGGCAAGGACATGGGCCCGATGGGCGATGACGACCGGGCGCGGCTGCGGCGCGATCATATCGGCATCGTCTTCCAGGGCTTCCATCTCATTCCGACCATGACGGCGCACGAGAACGTGGCGCTGCCGCTGGAGTTCGCCGGGCGCTCCGACGCCTTCGAACAGGCCGAAGCCGCGCTGAAACGCGTCGGCCTCGGCCATCGCATCGGCCACTATCCGGCGCAACTCTCGGGCGGCGAGCAGCAGCGCGTGGCCGTGGCCCGGGCCTTCGTCGGCCGGCCGAAACTCATGCTGGCCGACGAGCCGACCGGCAATCTCGACGGCGCCACCGGCAAGCAGGTGATGGATCTGCTGTTCGAGGTGGCGCGAACCGACAATACGACCCTGATCCTGATCACCCACGATATGGGCCTCGCTGAACGCTGCGATCGGGTGCTGCGCATCGCCGACGGCCTTCTGGTCGCCGACGATCGCCTGCGCGCGCTCGCCGCGCAGTGACAGCCGGATCATGAGCCTCGCCTTCCGCCTCGCCCGCCGCGAGATGCGCAGCGGCCTCGGTGGCTTCCGGCTGTTCATCGCCTGCCTGGCGCTGGGTGTCGGCGCCATCGCCGCGATTCTGTCCTTCAGCCGTGCTGTCGAAGAGGGGCTGCGCGCCGACGCCCGCGAGATCCTGGGCGGCGATGTCGCGATCTCGCTGCTCTATCGCGAGGCCACGCCGGAGCAGATGGCGTTCATGCGGGAGCAGGGCCAGATGGTGCGCTGGCTCGACAGCCGCGCGATGGCACGTCCGACCAAGTCCGACGGCCGGCCGACGCTGGTGCAGCTCAAGGCCGTCGAGCCCGCCTATCCGCTCTACGGCAAGGTCGAACTGGCCGATGGCGGCACGCTGGCGAACGCAATGGGCAAGCGCGACGGAATCTGGGGCGCCGCCGTCGAGGAATCGGCGCTGCGCCGCATGAACATGGCGCCCGGCGACATGCTGCGGATCGGCGACGTGGCCGTCGAGGTGCGCGGCATCATCGCCCGCGAACCCGACCGTGGTCTCAATGCGTTCGCGAGCCTCGGCCCGCGCCTGATGATCCCGCTGGAAGCCGCCGTCGAATCGGGACTGGTGCAGCCCGGCAGCCTGCTCACCTGGGAATATCGCTTGCGCCTGCCTCCCGGCCGGTCGGATCGCGCAGTCATCGAGGCCCTGAAGGCGCGCTTTCCCGATGCCGGCTGGCGGGTGAGGGGCCTCGCCGATGCCGGCGGGGGCATCCGCTTCTGGCTCGATCGCCTGACGCAGTTCATCGGCCTGATCGGCCTTGCCTCGCTGCTGGTCGGCGGCGTGGGCGTGGGCAATGCCGTTTCGAGCTTCCTCGCGGCCCGCCTGCGGACCATCGCCACCCTGAAATGCATGGGCGCGCCGGAGCGGCTGGTCTTCGCCACCTATTTCATACAGCTCGCCGCCCTGACGGCGCTGGGCGTCGGGATCGGCCTTGTGATCGGCGCGGCGCTGCCGTTCGTCGCCCAATCGATGATCGCCGACGTCCTGCCGGTGCGCGCGCGCGTCGCCCTCTACGCCGGGCCGCTGGCGACCGCTGCCGGATTCGGCCTGCTCGTCTCGCTGCTGTTCGCGCTGGTGCCGCTGATGCAGGCGCGCAGCGTGTCGGCCGCGACGCTGATGCGTGGCGCCGTGGTGCAGCAGGGCGGCCGGCTGGCCTGGCGCGATGCGCTGGTGATCGCCGCCGTGGCCATGGCGCTCGCGGCCTTCACCGTCTTCACCGCCGACAGCCGCCGCATCGCGGCCTATTTCGTGCTGGGCTCGGTCGGCGCCTTCATCGCCTTCCCGCTGCTGGCGCGGCTGCTGATGCTGGGAGCGGCGTGGGTAGGCAAGCCGAAGTATGCGGCGCTCCGGCTGGCGCTGGCCAACCTGCACCGGCCGGGCGCGCCGACGCCGATCGTCATGCTCTCGCTGGGGCTCGGCCTCACCGTGCTGGTGGCCACGGCCCTGATCGAGGGCAATCTGCGCGAGCAGTTGACGCAACGCATCCCCGGGGACGCCCCGGCCTTCTTCTTCGTCGACATCCAGTCGAGCCAGATGCCGGCCTTCGAAAAGGCCATCGCCGCCATTCCGGGCGCCGGTGCTCTCGACAAGGTACCGTCGCTGCGCGGCCGCATCGTCAAGATCGGCGGCAAGCCGATCGGCGAGGTTGCCGTGCCTTCCGATGCGCGCTGGGCGGTCGAGGGCGATCGCGGCGTGACCTATTCCGCGACGCCGCCCGAGGGGTCCCGGATCGTGGAGGGCGAGTGGTGGCCGCCCGACTATCGGGGGCCGCAGCTCATTTCCTTCGACGAGAACCTCGCGAAGCAGTTCGGGCTGGGACTGGGCGATACGATCACGGTGAACATTCTCGGCCGCGACATCGAGGCCAAGATCGCCTCGCTGCGACGCATCGTATGGACGACGCTCTCCATCAACTTCGTGTTCGTCTATTCGCCCGGCACGCTCGACAAGGCACCGCACACCTTCCTTGCCACGGTGAAGTCGACGCCCGATGCGGAGGACGCGATCTTCAAGGCGGTCACCGACCAGTTCCCCAACGTCACCGTGGTGCGCATCCGCGACGCCATCGAGACCGCCGCCGGCGTGCTGGGCAATATCGGCCTGGCCAGCCGGGTCATCGGCTTCCTCAGCATCCTGGCGGGCGTACTGGTGCTGGCGGGGGCGATGCTCGCCACCCAGCGCCGGCGCGTCCACGAGGCCGTGGTCATGAAGGTCCTGGGCGCGACCCGGGCCCGCATCGCCGGGACCTTCGCCTGGGAGTTCGCCTTCCTCGGCCTCGCGACCGCCGTGGCGGCCCTGGGCGTCGGCACGCTGGCGGCCTATCTGGTGGTCCGCCGCCTGATGAACCTCGAATGGACGTTCCTGCCGACGGTGGCCGTGGCGGTTGCGCTGGGGGCCATGGCGCTCACCCTGGCGTTCGGGCTGGCGGGAACTTTGGCGGCATTGCGGCAAAGACCCCTTGCCTTGTTGCGCAACGAGTGAGCTAATTATTCCCCGGAACGGGTCCAAATTGGAATCCCGCTGGGGTGTCTTGGCTATTGATTCAGTCGCGCTGCGACCCCAGATTATCCGTCGAAGGGGCTCGGCAAACGAGGCCCCCTTGGAGGCTTGAAAACCAAATGGCAAATCCGAACTTCGGCACCTTCAACCGCGCCGGCACAGTCGCCGACCAGGCGTCGTTTGATGTCGGTCTCCGCGCCCACATGGTGCGGGTGTACAACTACATGGCTTCGGGGCTCGCGCTGTCGGGCATCGTGGCTTTCGGTCTGTTCAGCTCGCCGGAACTCGCCAGCCTGTTCTTCCAGGTTCAGTCGGGTCGCGTCGTCGGACTGAACATGCTGGGCTGGATCGCGATCTTCGCGCCGCTCGGCCTGCTGCTGCTCGTCTCGTTCCGCGCCGCTCAGATGAGCACCGCCGCGGTACAGGCGGTCTACTGGACGGTCACGGCCCTGATGGGCGTCAGCCTGTCGCTCGTGCTGTTCCGCTACACGGGTGCCAGCGTCGCGCGCACCTTCTTCGTGACGGCCGCCGCCTTCGGCGCGCTGAGCCTCTACGGCTACACGACGAAGCGTGACCTGACGGCGATGGGCAAGTTCCTGTTCATGGGCGTGATCGGCCTGATCCTGGCCGGTATCGTCAACATGATCTGGCCGTCGGGCACGATGAGCTTCATCATCTCGGCCGCCGGCGTGCTGATCTTCTCGGGCCTGATCGCCTACGACACCCAGAAGATCAAGGAACAGTACTCCGAGGCCTGGGGCACGGACATGATCGAGAAGGTCGCCGTGTTCGGCGCTCTCAGCCTCTACCTGGACTTCGTGAACCTGTTCCAGTTCCTGATGAGCTTCATGGGCCAGTCCCGCGACTAGCCCTACCGGAGCGACTGACTAACGAGCGCCCGGGTCGCAAGACCCGGGCGCTCTGCATTTGAGGGGGCGACGTGGCTGCACACAAGGCAGGAAACAGGTTCAAGGCGTTCATCGACAGCGAGGCAGCCTCGGCGCTTCCCCTGCTCGGCGCCGCGATCCTGGCCCTGGTGCTGGCGAACTCGCCGCTGCGGGACGCGGTCCAGCAGTTCCTGGGCGCGAAGGTGGGTTACGAGCATCAGGGCTTCGGCGTTTACAAGCCGCTGCTGCTCTGGATCAACGACGGGCTGATGGCCGTCTTCTTCCTGCTCGTCGGCCTCGAGATCAAGCGCGAGGTCGTCGAAGGCGAACTCTCGCGGCCCTCGCAGGTGGCGCTGCCGATCGCCGGCGCCGTTGGCGGCATGGTCGTGCCGGCCGCACTCTATGCCGCCTTCAACTGGTCCGATCCGGTGGCGCTGCGTGGCTGGGCGATCCCGGCGGCGACCGACATCGCGTTTTCGCTCGGTGTACTGGCGGCACTGGGCAGTCGCGTGCCGCTGTCTCTCAAGGTGTTCCTCACGACGCTGGCCATCGTCGACGATCTCGGCGCCATCCTGGTGATCGCCGTGTTCTACACGAGCCAGCTTTCGGTCGTGTCGATCGTCGTGGCCGGGCTCTGCCTGGTGGTTCTGGCGGCGCTCAATCGTTTCGGCGTACGCCGCCTCGCGCCGTATCTCCTCGTCGGTGCCGTGCTCTGGCTGGCCGTCCTGAAGTCCGGCGTGCATGCGACGCTCGCCGGCGTCGCGCTCGCCATGTTCATCCCCCTGAAGTCGGCCGGAGAGGCCGACGAGGCCCGGCCCGCGATCTGGCTCGAACATGTTCTGAAGCCGTGGTCGGCCTGGTTCATCATGCCGGTCTTCGCCTTCGCCAATGCGGGCCTCTCGCTCGCGGGCCTGTCCCTGGCCGCCCTCGCCGCGCCAATTCCGCTCGGTATCATGGCCGGCCTCTTCATCGGCAAACAGGTCGGCATCGTGCTGGGCGCGGGACTGCTGATCGCTCTCGGCCTTGCGTCGATGCCTGCCGGCGGATCATGGCGGTCGCTCTATGGCGTCTCGATCCTCGGTGGCATCGGCTTCACGATGAGCCTGTTCATCGGCACGCTGGCATTTCCCGATCCCCAGTTCGAGTCCCAGGTTCGCCTGGGTGTTCTTGCAGGATCGCTGCTGTCGGCGATCGTCGGCTATCTCATCCTGAGGCTCGGGCCGCGTCCCTAGATTGCGTCGCGCGTTCGTCGCCCTATACTTTCGGTCATGCGGCGTACCTCCTATGAACAGATGAACTGCTCGATCGCGTCGGCGCTCGACGTGGTCGGTGAGCCGTGGACGCTGCTGATCGTGCGCGACGCCTTCTACGGCGTGCGCCGCTTCGACGATTTCCAGGAGAATCTCGGCATCGCGCGCAACGTCTTGACCGCGCGACTGAAGAAACTCGTGGAGGCCGGCGTCTTCCGCAAGATCGCCTATCGCCAGCGTCCGCTGCGCCACGAATATCGTCTTACCGAAAAAGGCGCGGCGCTGTTCACCGTGATCGTCGGGCTCAAGCAGTGGGGCGACCGGTTCGGCGCCGCTTCGCGCGACGGCCGGCCGATGGACCTTGTCGACCGCGCCGGCAACACGCCGCTTGATCCCGTGCTGATCGATGCCGTCAGCGGACGGCGGCTGGAACTCACCAACGTGCGCGCGGTAGCCGGGCCCGGCGCCGACCAGAGCACACGCACTTTCTTCGAGCGACTGGCGATCAACCGCCCAGCACGTTAGGCGCCAATCAAAATGGCCGTCGTCCTGAGCGACGTCGTCCGAGGGGCGGCGCAGTCGAAGGACCTCTTTTCCGGCGCATGACGTTTCGCAGAGAAAAGAGGTCCTTCGACTGCGTTCGCTGCGCTCACTCCGCTCAGGACGACGGCGGTTTTTGCTGGCGTCAGCCGCGGTCAGTCTTTCTCCGGCTCGAGCCGCTTGCCGTCGAGCGTGCGCACGGTGCGTTCCGCCGCGTCCTTGTCGGCTTCTTTCTCCGCGCGCGTGCGGCCGAAGCGGCGGCGGTTGGCATCGGCTTCCGTCTCGCGTTCGCGTTTCGCCTTGTCCTTGCGGGCGCGTCGCAGGTTCAGGATCTCGGCCATGGATTTCTCTATGCCGCGCTTGGCACCGATGCGCTAGTCTTGGACGAGCCGGATCGGGGAGCCCGCCATGACACCAACCACCCGCAAGCGTCTCCTGATCGGCGGCGGTGGCATCGTTGCCCTGCTGGTCGCCGTCGTCGTCGCAGCGCCCGCGCTGATCGACATCAATTCCTACAAGCCGCTGATCGTTTCGCAGGTGAAGACCGCGACCGGCCGCGACCTCGTGATCGACGGACCCATCTCGCTCTCGCTGCTGCCCACGCCGACCGTTTCCGTGACGGGCGTGAAGTTCTTCAACGCCGCCGGCTCGAAGAACGCCAACATGGTCGAGGTCAAGTCGGTCACCGTGCAGCCCTCCCTGCTTGCCCTGCTCGTCGGCAGGATCGAGGTCGGCGAGGTGACGCTGGTCGAGCCGAAGATCGTTCTGGAGATCAACGCCGCGGGCAAGCCGAACTGGGAGTTCGCGCCGTCGGTCGCCGAAGCGAAGCCCGCCGCCGCCAAGCCAAGCTCGCCGCGGCCGCTGTCGCTCGGCCGGCTTACCATCGACAACGGCACGCTGATTTTCAGCGATTCGAAGGCGGGCCTGTCCGTGGTTGGCGAGAAGGCCAACTTCTCGGCGTCGGTCGGCTCCATCGACGGACCCTATACTCTGGCGGGCGGCGCCACCGTGAACGGCGCGCCGCTCAAGCTCGATCTCGCGGTCGGCGCGCGCGGTGCCAACGGCCATAGCGCCGACGTCACCCTGCAGGCCGGCGGCGGCAAGCTCGGCTTCAAGGGCACGCTGAGCGAGCTGGGCGCGGCGGCAAAGGTTTCCGGGATCGCCTCGGTCTCGGCCGACTCGCTCACGACGTTCGTCGGCACGCTGGTCAAGCTCTCGGGCCAGCCCGAGCCGCCCCTGCCGCCCTTGCTCGCCGGCAAGTTCACCTTCGACGGCGCCATCGACGTCTCGCAGACCGCCTTTGCCGCGCGCGACTTCAAGATGGCGCTGGGCCAGGACAGCGGTTCCGGCACGCTTGCGGTCACGCTGAAGCCCAAACTCAGCGTCGAGGGCAAGCTTTCGGTCCCGAAGCTCGATCTCGACCGCTGGCTGGCCGCGCTCCAGCAGCCTTCATCGCCGGCGACGTCGCCTGCACCGCAGGCGGCACCGGCCGCGCCGGGCAATACCAACGCATCCGGCGGCGGCTTCTTCGGCGACCTCAATGCCAAGCTCGCCTTCGAACTCGGCGAGGTGATCTACAACAAGCAGCCGGTCCGGAACGTCGCACTCGAACTCGAGGCCAAAGGCGGTGCCGTCGCCGTCCCGAAGCTCGCCGCGACCTTGCCGGGCGACATGGTCCTGCAGGCGCAATCGACCCTGACGGGCGATGCGGCTCGGCCGGGCGTCACCGGCCAGTTCAGCCTCGTCGGCCCCAAGCTGCGCGAGACGCTCGCGTGGCTCGCCGTGGACGTCTCGTCAGTCCCGCCGTCCAAGCTGCAAAGGCTCAGCCTGCGTGGCCGCATGTCCTCGACCGGTGGCAACGTGCAGGTAAGCGACGCTGCCTTCGAGCTCGACGATCTCAAGGGCAGCGGTGGCGTGACCGTCACGTTCGGCGTGCCGCTGTCGATCGTGACAAGCGTTTCTCTCGATACGCTCGATCTCGACTCCTTCCTGGTGAAGACGCCGGCACAGCAGAAGCCGGCAACGCCGTCTTCGGCCGCCACCGGGCCGGCGTCCGCGCCGGCTGTCGCGGGACCTTCGGTCGGCCTCAAGGCCAGGGTGGCCAGGCTCATCTACAACAAGGAGACGATCCAGGGAGTGGATGTCGACGTGGCGCTGCAGGGCAGTACGCTGCGGCTGAACGACATCAAGATCTCGAACCTGGGGGGCGGGCGACTCGCGGTGCGCGGCAGCGTCGCCAACTATTCGGCGCCGATGCCGCGGCCGGACATCGCCTTCAACTTCGAGGCACCCGATCTCAGCCGCGTGCTGAAGGTCGCGGGCACCACGGCGCCATCGGACCTCGGCGCGGTGAGCGCCAGCGGCGGCATCACCGGCACCGTCGAGCAGCTCACCCTGCGCGACGTCGCCGTGAACATGGCCGGCCAGAACGTGAAGGCGACCGGCACCCTGTCGCTGCCGGGCGCATCCAAAGGCATGCCGCAATCGGCCGCCTACAAGGGCAACCTCGTGCTGAATGGCCAGGCGCTCGACGGATCGATCGATGCCCGGCTGACCGGCCGGACGACCGTCAATGCCGACCTGCGCGCGACCACGCTCGATCTCGACCGGATCGGCGGCAGCGGAGGCGGCGGCGCGCCCGCGCGTCCGGCGGGCCGCGGTCAGGCGGCGGCCGCCAAGCCGATCGACACCGCGCCGCTGCGCAGCATCGACGGCTCGCTGAAGCTGGCCGCCGGCACGCTGATCAGTGCGCCGATGCGGATCGGCAATGCCGATCTGGCGGCGACGCTCAAGGACGGCGTCCTGACGGTCCAGCACTTCAAGGGCTCGCTGTTCGGCGGCTCGCTGGCGCTGGCGGGTACGGTCAACGCGACGCAACCCGCGCTCTCGATCGACTTCCGGGGCGACGCCAACAATATCTTCCTGGGCGAGATGCTGCGCAGCACTTCGGGCACCAACCAGTTCGGCAGCGCCATCAAGGTGACGGTCGACGGCAAGCTGAACGCCAACGGGATCACCCTGCGCGGCGGCGGCACGACGTCGGACCAGATCCGCGCCTCGATGGCCGGTGGCGCCCAGCTCGGCGGCCACATCTTCATCGGCGCCGACAAGGCCCTGCAGATGCTGGGCTCGATGGCCGCAGGCGCCGCCAGCACAGTGATCGACCAGACGCTGGGGAACATGCTGGGTGCCATCGGCCAGCGCGGCATGTCGCCCACCAGCATGCTGAACGCGATCTCGCTGGTGCTGAATCGCTTCGTGAACCACGACAGCCCGATCTCGGGCCATGTCGACATCGCCGGAGGCGTGCTGACCGACAGGGGCCTCGCGGTACAGGGCAATCGCGCGACGGCACGGATATCCACGCGCACCAATCTCGGCGCCTCGACCACCGATACGACGGTGAGTTTCTATATCGCCGAGGACGGGTCGGCGCCGTACCTGATCACGACCGCGCGCGGGGCGATGTCGTCGCCGTCGCTCAACGTCTCGCGCGGCACCGCCAAAGACCCGCCGGGCATGATCAGCACCCTGCCGGGCGTCCAGCAACTCGAGCAGGTTCCGCGGTCGCTGATCCCCAATATCCCGATCCCCATCCCCAATATTTTCGGTCGCTGAGGAGTTGCCGTGCTCGATCGTCTGAAGTCCGTGCTGAAGGCGCGGTTCGGTTCCGCCCCTGCGTTGACCGAGGCCCCGAAGGGCGTCGAGGTCCTGGCCGAGATGGCCAACCGCCGCGTCGTGCGGCGCTATTCCGACCGGCCACTCGATCCGGCACTGCTCGACACGCTCTGCGCCGTGGCGCTGTCGGCACCCTCCAAGAGCGACCTGCAGCAGGCCGACATCGTGATCGTCACGGACAAGGCCCAGCGCGAGAAGCTCCAGGCCCTGATTCCGGAGAATCCCTGGGCCGCGGCCGGCCCGGCGCTGCTGGTGTTCTGCGGCAACAACCGGCGCCACCGGCTGCTGTTCGAATGGCGCGGCCGCCCGTTCGTGAACGACCATCTCGATCCGTTCTTCAATGCCGCCGTCGATGCTGGCATCGCCCTGGCCACTTTCATCGCCGCGGCCGACCGGGTCGGGCTCGGGACCTGCCCGATCAGCCAGATCCGCAACCAGGCCGCCCAGGTCGCGGACGTGCTGGGGCTGCCGCAGCATGTGTTTCCGGTCGCCGGACTCGGGGTGGGCTGGCCGTCCTTCGAGGGAGTGATGAGCCCGCGGCTCGGGCTGGACGTGTCGATTCACCGGGACCGCTACGACGAGACGGGGCTGCGGGAGAAGGTCGAGGCCTACGACCGGCGTCGCAACGAGACCCAGCCCTACAAAACCCAGCGCTTCGTGGAAAAATTCGGCGAGGACGCGGGCTACGGATGGTCGGAGGACAAGGCACGGCAATATTCGGTGCCGGAGCGGGCCGATTTCGGCGCATTCGTGCGCGCCCGGGGCTTCAAGCTCGACTGATCGTGCGCCGCTTCAGCTCGGCGAGGACATGAAGCCGGAGGGCGCTGGACAGGTTGCTGCCGCTCTCCGCCCGGCCCCGATCGATCTCCGTGACGAGGGCGTTCAGCGACAGGCCGCGCTCCCCCGAAAGGGCTAAAAGCTCCGTCCAGAAGGCATCTTCCAGCGAGATGCTGGTGCGATGGCCATCGATGGTGACCGAGCGTTTGCGCATGGCGGGACTGTGGCAGCGGGGCCCCGCAGCGGCAAGACGCCTCCTCTCCCTGCCTTGCCGCCGTCACAGAGCGTGCGTATAAGCGCGCCCAATCAACCCCTCCGGACAAATCATTATGGACATCCGCAACGTCGCGATCATCGCGCACGTCGACCATGGCAAGACCACTCTGGTCGATTGCCTGCTGAAGCAGAGCGGCACCTTCCGCGAGAACCAGCAGGTCGCCGAGCGCGCCATGGACTCGAACGACCTCGAGCGCGAACGGGGTATTACGATCCTTGCCAAGGCGACCTCGGTCGAGTGGCACGGCACGCGTATCAACATCGTCGACACGCCGGGCCACGCCGACTTCGGCGGCGAGGTCGAGCGCATTCTCTCGATGGTCGACGGCGTGGTGCTGCTGGTCGACGCGGCCGAAGGGCCGCTGCCGCAGACCAAGTTCGTGCTCGGCAAGGCGCTTCGCCTCGGCCTGAAGCCGATCGTGCTGATCAACAAGGTCGACCGGTCCGACGCCCGTGCCCACGAAGTGCACGACGAGGTGTTCGACCTGTTCTCGGCGCTCGACGCTTCGGACGAGCAGCTCGACTTCCCGACGCTCTTCGCCTCGGCCCGCCAGGGCTGGGCCGCCACTTCGCTGGAAGCCGAGCACACGGACATGACGCCGCTGTTCGAGCTGCTGGTGAAGCATGTGCCGGCGCCGAAGATCGATCCGGATCCCGCCTTCCGCATGCTGGTGACGACGCTCGAAGCCGACAACTTCCTCGGCCGCATCCTCACCGGCCGCGTCCTGTCGGGCTCGATCAAGCCGAACTCGATGGTCAAGGCGCTCAGCCGCGACGGCAAGGAACTGGAGCAGACCCGCATCACGCGTGTCCTGGCCTTCCGCGGCCTCGAGCGCGTGGCGCTCGAATCGGCCGAGGCGGGCGACATCGTGGCCATTGCCGGCATGAAGGTCGCCACCGTGGCCGACACGCTGGGCGATCTGACGATTTCGGAGCCGATCTCTTCGCAGCCGATCGATCCGCCGACTCTCGCCATGACCTTCATGGTCAACGACTCGCCGCTCGCCGGCAAGGAAGGCGACAAGGTCACGACCCGCATGATCCGCGCGCGCCTGATGCGCGAGGCCGAGGGCAACGTGGCGATCCGCGTCACCGATACCGAGAACGCCGATTCCTACGAAGTGGCGGGCCGTGGCGAACTGCAGCTCGGCGTGCTGATCGAGACGATGCGCCGCGAGGGCTTCGAGCTCGCCGTCGGCCGTCCGAAGGTGCTGTTCAAGACCGATCCGGTCACCGGCCAGCGCCTGGAGCCGATCGAGGAAGTCGTGATCGACGTCGACGACGCCTATACCGGCGCCGTCGTCGAGCAGATCTCGCTGCGCAAGGGCGAGTTGCAGGACATGCGCCCGTCGGGCGCCGGCAAGACGCGCCTGGTGTTCTACGCCCCGTCGCGCGGCCTGATCGGCTATCACGGCGAGTTCCTGACCGACACGCGCGGCACGGGCGTGATGAACCGCCTGTTCCACGAGTACGGTCTCTATCGCGGCCCGATCGCCGGCCGGCGCAACGGCGCGCTGATCGCCAACGAAGAGGGCACCTCGGTCGCCTATGCGATGTGGAAGCTTGAGGATCGCGGCCCGATGTTTATCGAGCCCGGCGTGTCCGTCTACATGGGCATGATCATCGGCGAGCACAGCCGTGGCACCGATCTCGAGATCAACGTGCTGAAGGGCAAGCAGCTCACCAACATCCGCGCCGCCGGCAAGGACGAGGCGGTTCGCCTCACGCCCCCGCGCAAGATGTCGCTCGAGCAGGCGATCGCGTATATCGAAGAAGACGAACTCGTCGAGATCACCCCGAAGTCCATCCGGTTGCGCAAGCGGTTCCTCAATCTCGAGGATCGCAAGCGGGCCAAGAAGCAGGCCGCTGCGGCGGCGGAGTAAAGACCAGGACCATGAGCGGCAGGAACGTGGATTTCGGCGATCGCCTTGCGACCGCCGCGGCAGCCAAGCAGGCCTTGCTCGACAAGGCCAAGGCGAAGGCCAACGATCCGGAACTCCTCAAGAAGCAGGCCGAGCGCGCTGCCGTAGCGGCTGCGCGCGAGGCTCGCGAGAACGAGCGCCGGGAAGCCAAGCGGGCGGAAGAGGCGCGCATCGCGGCCGAAGCCGCCGCGGCGAAGGCAGCTGCGGACGCAATCGTGGCCGCGGCGGAAGCGGCAGCCGCTGCAGCGGCTGCAGAAGCCAAGGCAGCAGCCGAGGCCGCGGAGGCCGAACGTGCCGCGAGGCGTGCCGCCAAGCCGGTGCTGTCCGAGGCCGAGCAGAAGGCCGCCCGCGACGCCCGCTACGCCGCCCGCAAGGCGCGCAAGGGCAAGCGGTAGTCAGGACGTCGGGACGCCCTCGGGCGTCCTTGCCTGTCTCAGAGCGCTCCGCCCGTCAGGGACGCGCGCTGGCTGATCTCGATGTGATTGCCGTCGGGATCGCAGACGAATGCAAAGCGCACCGTGTCGCCCAGCACGCGCGGTTCGCCGCCCGAGGCGCCGCCGCGTTCGAGGATGCCCGCATATTCGGCGAGGCAATCCCACACCTGCACCGTCATGTAGCGATAGCCGGGGCCGCGCCACTGGCCGACCGCGCTCTCGACCTTGCCCTTCTCCGCCACCACGACCAGCGAGTCGCCGCAGCGATAGCGGCCCTCGCCGGCGCGTTCGAACTGCATGGCGTGCGTCCAGAACCGGTCGTGGGCGGCCGGATCGTTGACCTTGAGCAGGATCGCGATGCCCGCGACGCCGTTCAGGCCCTTCGGCACCAGCGTCACCCTGTTGCCGTCGGGGTCTGCCAGCGGCTGCGGCGCAGCCAGCCCTTCGCGAGCGATCTCGAGGCCGACGATCCCCGAGGGGGGAGCCTCGGGTAGCGGCCCGCGCGAATGGTTCATCTTCAGGATCGAGCCGTTCATGTGGTGGCGGTGCTGCTGCATGCCGCCGCCCAGCTTGCCCATATGGTCGTAGGGCAGGCCGACGGTCTGCTGCCAGAAGGCGAGCTGGTCGTCGCGATTGGTCGAGAAGAGGCCGACGTCGAGGTGCTGCTTGGCGAGGTCCATGGCGGCCAGTGTAGCGCGCGGACGGGCCGGTCGATCCAGAAACCGTCGGCGATGCGAAACAATTCTTACAAACCGCGCCACGACGTGGCTGCAACCCGATCCTACAACGGCGACGGGTGAAGGGGGCCGCGGGCTGGGGAGCCGGCGGCACGAAGTGGGAAGGGCTACGATGATTCGCGCCATGATCGGCACGGTCGCCGTGCTTGCGGGGTTTGCGGTCGTCGAGCGTTCGGTCGACGCCAGCACCGGGCAGGGCGATGCGTGCACGCCGACCGATTCCTATACATGGCTGCAACAGGGCGAGTTCGTGCCGCTGCGCGCCGAGCCGTCGATGGGCGCGCCCGTCGTCGGCCGTGTTCAGGCGCGGTCGGCCGAGCCCGACGGTGCACGGGCGATGGTCAGCCTGTCGGGCAGCCAGGGCGGCTGGGCCCGCGTCACGACGGGCGATGGCCGGTCTCAGGGTTGGATGCCGGCCGACCTGCTCATGGTCGATGCCCGCGTGAACGGTCCGCTCAACGTGCAGACCCACCCCGGTGCGATGGGCAGGAAACTCGCGACTCTGGAGGGCGAAGAGGAAGTCTTTCGCATCCTCGGCTGCCGCGGCGCCTGGCTGCACGTCATCAACGCGCGCACCGGCGATGCCTGGATCGACCGCTGGTGCGCGAAGGAAGAAGGCTGCCGCAGCTAGAGCGGGACCACTCCTCTTGTCATCCTAGGCGCAGCGAAGGATCTCGCGGCAGCAACGAAGTCCGCTGGTCGTTCTGCCAGGTCCTTCGCTTCGCTCAGAACGACAGTTGGCAGCAACCTTCAGATCTTCAGGTCGCTGAAGAAATCGTTGCCCTTGTCGTCGGTGATGATGAAGGCCGGGAAGTTCTCGACCTGGATGCGCCAGATCGCTTCCATGCCGAGTTCCGGATATTCCAGCACCTCGACCTTCTTGATGACGTCCTGCGCCAGGATCGCGGCCGGGCCGCCGATCGAGCCGAGATAGAAGCCCTTGTGCTTCTTGCAGGCGTCGACGACCTGCTTGCTGCGGTTGCCCTTGGCCAGCATGACCATCGAGCCGCCATTGGCCTGGAAGAGATCGACATAGGAATCCATGCGGCCGGCCGTGGTCGGGCCGAACGAGCCCGACGCCATGCCGGTCGGCGTCTTGGCGGGGCCGGCGTAGTAGACGGGGAACTGCTTGAAATAGTCCGGCAGGCCTTCGCCGCGGTCGAGCCGCTCCTTGAGCTTGGCGTGCGCGGAATCGCGCGCCACGATCAGCGTGCCGCTCAAGTTCACGCGGGTCTTCACCGGATGCCTGGTGAGCACCGAGAGCGTGTGAGCCATCCCCTTGTTCAGGTCGACCGCCACGACGCTGCCCGAGAGCTGCGTCGGCTCGACGTCCGGCATGAAGTGCGCCGGGTTGGTCTCGAGCTGTTCAAGGAAGACGCCGTCCTTCGTGATCTTGCCGACGGCCTGACGGTCGGCCGAGCAGGAGACGCCGATGCCGATCGGCACGGAGGCGCCGTGGCGGGCGATGCGGATCACGCGCACGTCGTGGCAGAAATACTTGCCGCCGAACTGCGCGCCGATGCCCATCTGGCGCGTGAGCTCCAGCACCTTCTGCTCCATCTCGCGATCGCGGATGGCCACGCCCTTGTTGTTGCCCTCGCTGGGAAGATCGTCGAGGTAGCGCGTCGAGGCGAGCTTCACCGTCTTGAGGTTCATCTCCGCCGACGTGCCGCCGACCACGATGGCCAGGTGATAGGGCGGGCAGGCTGCGGTGCCCAGGGTGCGGATCTGCGTGTCGAGGAACTTGAGCAGCGAGGCCTCGTTCAGCACCGCCGGCGTCTGCTGGTGCAGGTAAGTCTTGTTGGCCGATCCGCCGCCCTTGGCGACGAACAGGAATTTGTAGGCGTCGCCGTCGGTCGCATAGATGTCGATCTGCGCCGGCAGGTTGGTGCCGGTCTGCACTTCCTTGAACATCGACAGCGGCGAGACCTGCGAGTAGCGCAGGTTGGTCTCGGTGTAGGTCTTGTAGACGCCCCGGGCGATCGCTTCCTCGTCGCCGCCGCCGGTCCACACCGCCTGGCCCTTCTTGCCCATGACGATGGCGGTGCCGGTGTCCTGGCACATCGGCAGCACGCCGCCGGCCGAGATGTTGGCGTTCTTCAGCAGTTCGAGCGCCACGTAGCGGTCGTTGTCCGAGGCTTCTCCGTCGTCGAGGATGTTGCGCAACTGCTGGAGATGGCCCGGACGCAGCAGGTGGGAGATGTCGTGGAACGCGGCTGCCGTAAGGGTCGTCAGCGCCTCGGGTTCGACGGTGAGCACGTCGCGGCCGTTGAACTTTGCCGTGCCGACGAAATCCGAAGTGAGCTTGCGGTAGGACGTCGTGTCCTCGTGGCTCGGGAACATTTCCTGGAACTGGAATTCGGGCATGAGTCCTCTCCTGGCGACCCTGTCGGGGCGCCGGTTTCCTGCCGCAGCCGGGGCGCGGCGTCTACCTACTTCTTTCGGAAGCTGTCGAGCTTGACGACCTTGGAGGCGGCGTCCTCGGGCTTGGCCGCGTCGTCGGCGGCAGCCTCCGCGGGCGCCTGGCCATCCTCGCCCTCGGTGGGCGCGGGCAGGGGCCGCTTTTCCGGCACCGGCAGCGGCGTCGGCTCGGAGGCGCCCACCGGCGCGGCCGCGCCGTCGAGCTTCTCGCCTGCCTTGTCGCGACGGTCGAACTGCAGGCCGAAGCGCACCGACGGATCGACGAAGGCGGAGAGCGCGGAGAACGGAACTTTTATGTGTTCCTGCTGCTTGTTGAAGCTCACCGTCACTTCGAACCAATCGTCGTGCAGGATGAGATCCCAGTACTGGTGCTGCAGCACGATCGTCATCTCTTCCGGATACTTGGCGCGCAGATATTCCGGCAGCTCCACGCCGGGATCGCCGCTGCGGAAGCTGATGTAGAAATGATGCGAGCCCGGAAGACCCGTTTCCGCGACCTGAGTCAGCACGCGTCGCACGACGCTGCGCAGCGCATCGTCGACGAGAGCGTCGTAGTGAAAGCGATCGTTCATGGCCTGTCGGAAATTTCGTGAAAGCATCGGCCCGCGGTGCGGGAGAGTCAACGATGGCAATAGCGGTCAATCGCCGGGAAGGAAAGCGGAGATGACCCGGAAGATGAGTGGGGGGCTTCTGTTGCCCGGTGCCCCCCGGACCGCGCTTACGTCCGCTGTTTAGGCGGCAGCAGCGAGTGTAACGGTGTTATCGTTAGCACTTGTGAATGGCCCGTCACGGCGGAACCATACCGAGCAAAAACCGCGTCTTTACCACGCCCGTCGATCCTGGTTCGCCCCCATCGGTTCCACCCAAGGGTGGAGAAATAATGGTGGAGGCGCCGGGTACTGCCCCCGGGTCCGAAACGCTTATGTCACGCGGCGTTTATCGCCATAGTCGGTTTCCCGACAGGCCCTATATAGGCGCATCGGCCGGCATTTTGAAGGCGGGTGATCATCGGATATTTCCCCATGGCCGGGGGTGCTCCGCGCCCATAAAGTCCGGCGCAAACGAGGACAATGAACCGATGCCCCTCTCCAGCGACCAGCAGGCTGAAATCGACCAGGCCCGGGCCGGCGCCCAGCCGACCCTGCGTCCCGTGGCCCCGGCGCTGGAGGAGATCCTCTACCAGGCGCTGCCCGTGCTCGATCACGGCTTCGTCCGCGTCGTCGACTACATGGGCGACGATGCCGCCGTGGTTCAGGCCGCGCGCGTGAGCTACGGCCGCGGCACCAAGAAGGTCAGCGAGGATCGCGGTCTCATCAACTACCTGATGCGGCACCGCCACACGACGCCGTTCGAAATGTGCGAGATCAAGTACCACGTGAAGCTGCCGATCTTCGTGGCGCGTCAGTGGATCCGCCATCGCACCGCCAACGTGAACGAGTATTCCGCGCGCTACTCGATCCTCGACAACGAGTTCTACGTGCCGAAGCCCGAACATCTCGCGGCGCAAAGCGCGATGAACCGGCAGGGGCGCGACGCCGTGCTGGCGGGCAAGGAGGCGGAGCGCGTCTTCGACCTGCTGAAGAAGGACGCCGAGCTGGTCTACGAGCACTATCTCGAGATGCTGAACGAGGGTGAAGCCGGTGCGCCGCTCGATCCCGAGCGTTCGGGCCTCGCGCGCGAACTGGCCCGCATGAACCTGTCGCTGGGCTTCTATACGCAGTGGTACTGGAAGACCAACCTCCACAATCTCATGCACTTCCTGTCGCTGCGGGCCGACGCCCATGCGCAGTACGAGATCCGCGTCTATGCCGAGACCATGCTCGACACGCTGAAGCGCTGGTGCCCGATCAGCCACGACGCCTTCGTCGAATACCGGCTGGGCGGCACGCATCTCTCCAAGACCGGCCTCGCCATCGTGAAGCGCATGCTGGCGGGCGAGACGGTCGACCAGAAGTCGAGCGGGTTGAGCGCCCGCGAATGGCGCGAGCTGATGGCCGCCCTCGGTCAGGCGACGTGATCCGCGATCCCGGCCGGCTGCGGCTGCTGCGCGAGCGGCCGCGCGACAACACGGCGGTCGAGGAGATGAACGAGGCGGCCTTCGGGCCCGACCGCCAGCAGAAGACGGTCTACCGGCTGCGCGAGGGCGTGAAGCCGATCCGCGAATTGTGCTTCGTCGCCATCGACCAGAAGGACCGGATGGTGGCGTCGATCCGCAACTGGCCGATCCTGATCAACGAGAAGTGGCCCGCCATCATGCTGGGCCCGCTCGCCATCTCGCCCGAACTGCGCGGCCTGGGCTACGGCAAGGCGCTGATGTGGCACTCGATGGCGCAGTCGCGCATGCTGGGCCACAGCCGCATCATCCTGGTCGGGGATCCCGAGTACTACAACCAGTTCGGCTTTCGCCGCGATCTCGCACTGAACATCCAGCTCCCCGGTTGGGTCGAGGACCGCCGCTTCCTCGCGCTCGAACTGGTCGCCGGCTCGATGATCGGCGTCCACGGCATGATCGGCAAATGGCGCGTGGGCTGGCGGCCGAGCAGGCGCAAGACGAAGAAGTAAGCCCTTCCCCATTCAGATGCGGAAGTGCCCTCGTCTTACGAGGGCGATGGGGTCATGACCCCTCCGTCGACTCAGCGGCTTGGTTACAAGCCGCGAGACGGCGCCACCTCCCCATGTGAATGGGGAGGCAATCTCGAGCTACTGCACCACGATGTTCGGGGCCTTGCGGGCGCCGCGCTGATTGGCGGTCAGCTGCTTCCACATGCGGCCGGCGATGTTCTTGTAGGCCTGCGCGTGGGCGCTGTCGGGCTTCGACACGACGATGGGATGGCCGCTGTCGGACGTGGTGCGGATGTCGAGGTGCAGCGGGATCTCGCCGAGAAACGGAACGCCCAGCTTGTCGGCTTCCTCGCGGGCGCCGCCGTGGCCGAAGATCTCCGAGCGCTCGCCGCACTTGGGGCAGAGGAAGTAGCTCATGTTCTCGACGATGCCGAGCACCGGCACGGCGACCTTGCGGAACATGGCGAGGCCCTTGCGCGCGTCGACGAGGGCGATGTCCTGCGGCGTCGAGACGATGACGGCGCCGGCCAGCGCCACGCGCTGGGCGAGGGTGAGCTGGGCGTCGCCGGTGCCCGGCGGCATGTCGACGACCAGCACGTCGAGGTCACCCCAGGTCACGTCGCGCAGCATCTGCTCGAGCGCGCTCGACACCATGGGACCGCGCCAGATCATCGGCGTGTCCTCGTTCACGATGTAGCCGATCGACATGGTCTTGAGCCCGAAGCGCTCGATCGGCTTCAGCATCTTGCCATCGGCCGACTCCGGCTTCTCGGTCACGCCCAGCATGCGCGGCATCGACGGGCCGTAGATGTCGGCGTCGAGCAGGCCCGCCGAGAGGCCGTTGGCCGCGAGGCCGAGCGCCAGGTTGACAGCGGTCGTCGACTTGCCGACGCCGCCCTTGCCCGACGCCACGGCGATGATGTGCTTCACGCCCGGCACGTCGATACGGCCACCGCCGCCCGTGGTCTTGCCTCCAGGCGCGCCATGGCTGTGCCCGTGCGCATGGCCGTGATTGCCCGGTGCGGGAGGCGGGGCGGGGCGGGGCGTCGCCGCGGCGCGCTCGGCGGTCATCACCGCGGTTGCGGAGAGAACCCCCGGCATGGCGCGGATCGCCTGCTCGCAGGCCTGGCGCAGCGGCTCGAGGGCCGTGCCGCGAGCGGGGTCGACTTCGAGCGTGACCGCGACATGACCGGAGCGCGTGGCGATGCCGCTCACCATGCCCAGCGCCTCGACGCTGCGGCCGGTCGCCGGATCGATGACGGTTTCGAGAACCTTCCGGATGGCCGATTCGCTTATTTCCGCCATGTTCTGCTTCTTCCGCCGCGGCGCATTTTCATGTCCGCCGCTTGATTGAAGGTGGGCCTGCCGTCACATATATGCAGCTCGTGTGGAAATCAAAAGCGACAACGCGCGAACGCGCGGCAAGCAGGGCCCCTGAGGTGAACGATGGCGTGGAATAACAACGGCGGCGGCCCCTGGGGCGGCGGCGGTGGAGGCGGCGGCGGCGGCGGCGGCTCTGGTGGCGGCGGCGGTCCCTGGGGTGGCGGCGGCGGTCCCTGGGGTGGTGGCGGTGGCGGCGGCAACCGTGGCGGTGGAGGCGGCGGCGGTGGCGGCCCCTTCGGCTCGAGGCGTCCCCCCGACATGGAAGATGTCATCCGCAAGGGCCAGGAGCGGCTCAAGAACCTCATCCCCGGCGGCTTCGGCACCTACAAGGGCATTGCCCTCGTGGTGCTCGGCGCGCTGGTGATCTGGCTGGCGACCGGCTTCTTCCGCGTGCAGCCCAACCAGCAGGCGATCCAGCTCGTGTTCGGCAAGCCCTACGGCAAGCCCGTCGAGCCTGGCCTGCACTACAATCTGCCCGCACCGATCGGAAACGTCGTGGTCGTGAACGTGCAGGATCAGCGGCGCACCGTCCTCGGCTCCCGCGGCGCCCAGGCTTCGACTCCTTACACGCGCGGTCCGCGTCCGACTTCGACCGAAAACCTGATGCTGACCGGCGACGAGAACATCGTCGACATCGAGTTCGCCGTGCTCTGGCAGATCAAGGACGTCTTCAAGTACGCATTCGACGTGCGCAATCCTGAGGAGAACGTCCGCTCCGGCGCCGAAGCCGCAATGCGTGAGGTCATCGGCAAGTCGAACCTGCAATACGCCCAGACCGAGGGCCGCAGCCGCATCGAACAGGACACCAAGGACCTGCTGCAGCGCATCCTCGACGAATACGGGCTGGGCGTCCGCATTTCGCAGATCCAGCTTCTGCGCGTCGACCCCCCGCAGGAGGTCATCGCGGCGTTCCGCGACGTCCAGGCGGCGCGTGCCGACAAGGAGAAGCTGATCAACGAAGGCAACACCTACCGCAACCAGCAGCTCCCCCGCGCAAAGGGCGAGGCGGAATCGATCATCCAGCGCGCCGAGGCCTACAAGGCCGAGACCGTGGCGGGTGCCAGCGGTGACGCCCAGCGCTTCGACCAGGTCTACGAGCAGTGGGCCAAGGCCAAGGACATCACGACCGAGCGTCTCTACCTCGACACGATGGAGCAGGTGCTGCGCAACGTGAACAAGGTGCTGGTCGACAAGGGCACCACCAATAACAACGGCGGCGTGCTGCCCTACCTGCCGCTGCCCGAGCTGCGCTCGGGTCAGACGCCGGGAGTAGGCCCGCAACCACGACCGGCGCCGCAGCCTCTGCCGGGAGCCACGCGATGAGCAACCGTTCGATCATCGCGCTGATCGCGCTCGCGGTCCTGGGTTTCCTCGTGACCCAGACCTTCTACACGGTCGACCCGACCAAGCAGGTCCTGGTCCGGCAGTTCGGCGCCATCGTCGGCGAACCGAAGACGCAACCTGGCCTCTACGCCAAGATGCCGCTGATCCAGGACATCCAGCGGATCGACCGCCGGCTGCTCGACTACGAAGCCGAGGAGTTCGAGATCATCGCGGGCGACCAGAAGCGCCTCGTGGTCGATGCCTATGCCCGCTACAAGATCGTCGCGGCCAAACTTTATGCGCAGACCGTGCCAGGAGGCGAGACGACCCTGCGCGGCCTGCTCGACTCGCTGATCAACTCGGAAATCCGTGGCGTCCTGTCGTCGGTGCCGCTGCATGCGGTGCTGACCGACCAGCGCGCCAACCTGATGGACGAGATCACCAAGCGGGTGAACGGCAAGACCATGGAACTGGGTGTCCAGACGGTCGACGTGCGTATCAAGCGCGCCGATCTGCCCCAGGCCAACTCCCAGTCGGTCTACAACCGCATGAAGACCGACCGCGAGCGCGAGGCCGGACAGCTCCGCGCCGAGGGCGACGAGGAGAACGCCCGCATCAAGGCGACGGCCGACCGCGAAGTGGCGGTCATCAAGGCCGACGCCGGGCTGAAGGGCCAGATCCTGAAGGGCGAGGCGGATGCCGCCGCGACCGAGATCTACGCCAAGGCCTTCAGCAAGGATAAGGACTTCTACGCCTTCTACCGGCGCATGGAGGCCTACAAGCAGGCGTTCGGTTCGGGTGGCTCGACCATGCTGCTCAGCCCGGACAACGACTTCTTCCGCTTCTTCAACGACCCGTCCGGAATACCGGCACTGAAGAAGTAGAGCCCGGCAAGAACCGTACCGGACCGGCGGCTGTGGCACTCCTGCCACGCCGCCGGTTTCTTTTTGGAGACACGTGAAAAACCCAGCAAATACGGGCCTGATAACGGCCTCTTTATTTGCGCCACAATCGGGCCGCAGGTAGACAGGAACTCTAACGCGCGGCGCCGGCCGTACCGACCGTTTGGCCTTGAGCGCCGTTGGAGGTCGGTCGTGATTCTAGCTGATTTTCAAGGCTATTTCAGAGGAGCCGCTCTCGCGGCCATCGCGTCGCTTGGTCTCGTGGCGACGGAGCCGGCCTGGGCGCGCCAGCCGACGGAAAGCTTTTCCGAGCTGGTCGATAAATTGATGCCGACCGTCGTCAACATCACGACGACGCAGAACGTGCCCCAGCAGGGTCCGCGGCTGCGCGACATGCCGCAGCTTCCGCCGGGCTCGCCCTTCGAGGAGCTCTTCAAGGAGTTCTTCGACAAGAAGGGTGGCGAGGAGCAGCAGAAGCGTCGCGGTACCTCGCTGGGCTCCGGGTTCGTGATCGACGGCGAGGGCTACATCGTCACCAACAACCACGTCATCCAGGGCGCCGAGGACATCACGGTCATCTTCCGCGACGACACCCAGCTCAAGGCCAAGCTGATCGGCTCCGACAGCCGCATCGACCTGGCCCTGCTGAAGGTCGAGCCGCCGAACAAGAAGCCGCTGCCGGCGGTGAAGTGGGGCGATTCCGACAAGTCGCGAGTCGGCGACTGGGTGATCGCCATCGGCAATCCGTTCGGCATGGGCCATTCGGTGACGGCCGGCATCATTTCGGCGCGCGGCCGTTCGCTGAACGACTCACTCGACGACTACCTGCAGACCGACGCCGCCATCAACAAGGGCAACTCGGGCGGTCCGCTGTTCAACACCGACGGCGAGGTGATCGGCGTCAATACCGCGATCTACTCGCCCTCCGGCACCAATGCCGGCCTCGCCTTCTCGATCCCGTCGAATCTCGTGAAGCAGGTCGCCGACCAGCTGCGCGAGTTCGGCAAGGTCAAGCGCGGCTGGATCGGCGTCAGCTACCAGAGCGTCACCGACGATATCGCCGATTCCTTCGGCCTCGACCGTGCCCGCGGTGTGCTGGTGGCCAATGTCACGGCTGACGGCCCTGCCGCCAAGGCGGGCCTGAAGCGCAACGACATCATCATCTCGTTCGGGGGCCAGGATGTCCTCGACCTGCGCCGCTTCCCGAAGATCGTCGCCAATGCCCGGGTGGGCAACACCGTCGACGTCGTCGTCTGGCGCGGGGCCAAGGAAGTGCCGCTGAAGCTGCGCGTCGGCGAGCAGGAAGAGGCCGAGAAGCAGAACACGTCGGCGCAGGGAACGAAGAAGCCGGCCGAGCCCGACCAGCCGGTGACCTCGACCATCGAGCAGCTCGGCCTTTCCCTGCAGAAAGTCACCGACCAGCTGCGCGAGCGCTATGGTCTCTCCGACCAGGTGAAGGGCGTGATCATCACCAAGGTGGCGCCCAACAGCCCGGCCGCCGAGAAGCAGCTCCAGGCAGGCGACGTCATCCTCGAGGTGGACCAGAAGCCGGTGACGACGCCGCAGGAGGTCACCGAACTCGTGACCAAGCTGCAGCAGCAGAAGAAGCGATCCGTGCTCCTGTTCGTCGAACGCCAGGGCGACCCCAGGTTCGCGGCGCTCCGGCTGCAGAAATAGGTTTCGCCTCCAGACAAACGAAAAGGCCGCGCACCGCGCGGCCTTTTTTGTTTCTCTGCCGACTTGAGCAGAGCGAAAGACCTCGCCGAACGACCAGATTGCGTCCTGCGTTGTTGGCGGGAGGTCCTTCGCTGGCGCTCAGACGACAAACGGGTCAGCCGACCTTAACCACCAGTTTGCCGAAGTTCTCGCCCTTCAGCAGGCCCATGAAGGCTTCGGGTGCCTTGGCGAGCCCGTCGATCACCGTCTCGCGACTCTTGAGCTTGCCCGACGCCACCAGCCCGCCGACCTCGTTCACGAACTCGCCCATGAGGGCCACGTGGTCGGAGACGATGAAGCCCTGCAGGGTCAGGCGGCGCTGGACGATGGTGAACATCTTCTCGGGGCCTGCGATCGGCGTGGCGTCCTGGTATTCCGAGATAGCGCCGCAGAAGGCGACGCGGCCGAAATTGTTCAGGCGCGCGAAGACGGCGTGGAAGATCCTGCCGCCGACATTCTCGAAATCGGCGTCGATGCCCTGCGGGCAGAGCTTGTCGAGCACCGTGCCCACGTCACGCTCGGTCTTGTGGTTGAAGCAGGCGTCGTAGCCCGCCTCGGCCACCGCCCACTGGCACTTCTGCTCGTCGCCGGCACAGCCGACGACCCGGGCGCCCGCGAGCTTGGCGAGCTGGCCGGCGACCTGGCCGACCGCGCCGGTCGCGGCGGAGACGAACACCGTCTCGCCGGCCTTGGGCTTGCAGATGTGCTTGATGCCGTACCAGGCGGTGAAGCTCGGCATGCCCAGCACGCCGAGATAGGCCGAGAGCGGGATGCCGGCCGCATCGATCTTGCGCAGGCCCTTGCCGTCATGGACCGTGTGGGTGGCCCAGTTCAGCATGCCCATCACGATGTCGCCCTTGGCGTAGCGCGGGTTCTTCGACTCGACGACCTCGCCGACCGAGCCACCGGTCAGCGGCTTGTCGAGTTCGAAGGGCGGCGTGTAGGAGCGCAGTTCGGTCATGCGCGGCCGCATGTAGGGATCGAGCGACAGGAAGCGTTGCGCCACCAGGATCTGGCCGTCGGCCAGGGCGGGGAGCGCAACCGTTTCGGCGCGGAAGCAATCGGCAGTGACGTCGCCCTCGGGGCGCTTGGCGAGGACGATCTGCTGGATGTCGGTCATGGGTCTTTCCTCTCTTCGAAGTCGCTCAGGCGATAGCCCTGCAGGTAGAGCAGCGCGCTCAGGTCGCCGTGGTTGATGCCGGCCGGCACTTCGGCCGCCACGGCAGGTTTGGCATGGAAGGCGACGCCGAGGCCGGCGGCCTTCAGCATCGGCAGGTCGTTGGCGCCGTCGCCGACGGTCACGGCATCGGCGATGGTGATGTCGCGTTCGCCGGCCAGCCGCTGCAGGGTCGTGAGCTTGGCTTCCTTGCCGAGGATCGGGCGGCCGACCGTACCGGCCAGTGAGGTGCCGTCATGTTCCAGCACGTTGGCGGCATCGAAGTCGAAGCCCAGCTTCTTGCGTACCATCGACGTAAAATAGGTGAAGCCGCCCGAGACCAGCGCGCAATAGGCGCCGTGCTTCTTCATGGTTGCGACCAGGGTGGCGCCGCCCGGCATGTAGCGGATGCGCGTTGCGGCCTCGTCCAGCTTGCCGACCGGCAGTCCCTTCAGCAGCCCGACCCGCTCCTCGAGCGCGCCGGCGAAATCGATCTCGCCGTTCATGGCGCGCGCCGTGATGCCGGCGATCTTCTCGCGCAGGCCGAGGAAGTCGGCCAATTCGTCGAGCATCTCGTTGTGGATCATGGTCGATTCCATGTCCGCGACGAGCAGCTTCTTGCGCCGGCCCTGCGAGGCGAGGACGATCGCATCGACATCGGGAAGGGCGGGCGGCGCGGCCGCGCCGTCGAACGGCAGATCGCAGGCGATGCCGGGGGCCAGCCAGTCGGGTTGGCCGACGGTGGCGCCGGCACGCTTCAGCGCTTCGGCGGCGGCCGCCACGACCGCCTCGGTGAGGGCGGGACGGGCGGGATTGGAGATGAGGACCAGTACGTTTTTCACGCCCCGGCTCTAGCGGCGGGGTCGCGGATTTGCAAACAGTGCGCCGGCTCATGGTTTCGCAGGCAAAAGCTCCTGTCATCGTCGTCACCGGACCGACCGCCAGCGGCAAGTCGGCGCTGGCGCTCGCGCTGGCCGAGCGTCGCGGCGGCACGGTGATCAACGCCGACGCGATGCAGACCTACGACGCCTTCCCGATCCTGACGGCGCAGCCGGCGCCCGAGGAGCAGGCGCGGGCGCCGCACGCGCTCTATGGCGTGGTACCCCTCGGCGAGACCGTGTCGGCGGCGAGTTGGCGCACGCTGGCCAGCGGGGAGATCGAGCGGGCGCGGGCCGCCGGCCGTGTGCCCATTCTGTGCGGCGGTTCGGGCCTCTACCTGCGCACCCTGATGAAGGGCATCGCACCGATACCCGACGCGCCGCCCGAGCTTCGGGAGCAGGCCAATGCCGACTGGGCCGCGCTGGGTCCGGCAGCCTTCCGGGCCCGGCTGGCCGAGCACGATCCCGTCCTCGTCGGCCGGCTGAAGCCGGGTGACCGCCAGCGCCATGTCCGCGCCTGGGAAGTCTGGCAGGCCACGGGCCGCCCCTTGAGTGCCTGGCAGGAGGGCGAGGCCTCGACCGCGCCCTGGCGGTTCGTGACGGTGCTGCTGTCACCTGACCGGACCTGGCTGCGCGAGCGCATCGAGCGACGCTTCGACGTCATGCTGGCGGGCGGCATCGAGGCCGAGGCGCGGGCGGTCTTCGACCGCCAGCCCGATCCGGCCTGGCCCGGTCTCAAGGCTCATGGCGCACCCGAACTGTTCCGCCATTTCCGGGGAGAGATGTCGCGGGAGGACGTCCGGCGAGTCGCCATCGATCACACGCGGCAGTATGCCAAGCGCCAGATGACGTGGTTTCGGCACCAGATGGCACCAGATCTGGTATTCGACCCAAGGGCTGATCAAGCTCTGGTCGCGATTGAGAAATATTTGGACAATCCAGACACCTGAAACTTTGCGTTTCGATCTTTTTGGATTGACCGGTTCCGACCCTGCCACTATGTTCCGCCGCGCCGCAAAACCCCCGTTTTGCGGCACATTTGTCAGAAGGAGAGCACTGTGACGAAGCCCGAGGAGTCCGCCACGACCGGCGCCGATCTGTTGGTGAAAGCCCTGATCGACGAGGAAGTCGAGGTCGTCTTCGGCTATCCCGGCGGTGCGGTCCTTCCGATCTACGATTCGCTGTTCAAGCAGAACCGGCTGCGCCACATCCTGGTGCGCCACGAGCAGGCGGCCGTGCATGCCGCCGAGGGCTATGCCCGCTCGACCGGCAAGGTCGGCGTGGTGCTGGTGACCTCCGGTCCCGGCGCGACCAATGCCGTGACCGGCCTCACCGACGCGCTGATGGATTCGATCCCGCTCGTCTGCCTGACCGGCCAGGTGCCGACTCACCTGATCGGCAACGACGCCTTCCAGGAAGCCGACACGACCGGCATCACGCGTCCCTGCACCAAGCACAATTACCTGGTGAAGTCGGTGGGCGATCTCGCCCGCTCGGTCCACGAGGCCTTTTACGTGGCGCGCTCCGGCCGTCCGGGCCCGGTCGTCATCGACCTGCCCAAGGACGTGCTGATGAACAAGCACGAGTACACGCCGCCGCCGAAGGTCGCGGTGACGCACAAGAGCTACCGGCCGCAGACCCAGCCGGACCCGAAGAAGATCGAGCAGGCGATCGAGATGATCGCGCAGGCCAAGCGCCCGGTGTTCTATGCCGGCGGCGGTATCATCAATGCCGGTCCCAAGGCCTCGAAGCTGCTGACGCAGTTCGTGCATCTCACGGGCTATCCGGTCACCAACACGCTGATGGGCCTCGGCGCCTTCCCGGCGTCGGACAAGCAGTTCCTCGGCATGCTGGGCATGCACGGCACCTACGAAGCCAACCTGGCGATGCACGGCTGCGACGTGATGATCAACATCGGCGCGCGCTTCGACGATCGCATCACCGGCAACCTGACGAAGTTCTCGCCGAACTCGAAGAAGATCCACGTCGACATCGATCCGTCGTCGATCAACAAGAACGTCCGTGTCGACCTCGCCATCGTGGGCGACGCCGGCATCGTGCTCGAGGAGCTGCTCAAGGCCTGGAAGGCGAAGCAGCCGAAGGTCGACCAGAAGGCGCTGAAGGCGTGGTGGGCCGAGATCGACACGTGGCGGGCGCGCAACTGCCTCGCCTACAAGCCGAACAAGCAGGTGATCAAGCCGCAATACGCGCTGGAGCGGCTCTATCATCACATCAAGGACAAAGACCACTACATCACGACCGAAGTGGGCCAGCACCAGATGTGGGCGGCGCAGTTCCTGAAGTTCGAGCAGCCCAACCGCTGGATGACCTCGGGCGGCCTCGGCACCATGGGCTACGGCTTCCCCGCGGCGCTGGGCGTGCAGATCGCGCATCCCGAGGCGCTCGTCATCGACGTGGCGGGCGAGGCCTCGATCCTGATGAACATCCAGGAGCTCTCGACGGCGGCGCAGTATCGCCTGCCGGTGAAGATCTTCGTGCTGAACAACCACTACATGGGCATGGTCCGGCAGTGGCAGGAGCTGCTGCATGGCGGCCGCTATTCCGAGAGCTATTCCGAATCGCTGCCCGACTTCGTGAAGGTCGCCGAGGCGTTCGGCGCCAAGGGGCTGCGTTGCGACGATCCGGCCAAGCTCGACGACACGATCAAGGAGATGATCGATCTGAAGCACCCCGTCATCGTCGACGTCATCGTCGATGAGAAGGAAAACTGCTTCCCGATGATCCCCTCGGGTGCTGCCCACAACGAGATGCTGCTGGGTCCGGACGACAAGCAGTCCACGACGGTGTCGGAAGAAGGCATGGTGCTGGTGTGAGCAAGGATACGTCTGTGGTCGCCCACACGATCTCCGTCCTGGTCGCCAACGAGCCGGGCATCCTCGCGCGCGTGGTCGGCCTGTTCTCCGGCCGCGGCTACAACATCGAGAGCCTGACTGTCGCGGAGACCAACGCGAAGGAAAGCCAGTCGCGCATCACCATCGTGACCAAGGGCACGCCCATGATCATCGAGCAGATCAAGGCGCAGCTCGACCGTCTCGTGCCGGTCTATCGCGTGCGCGACCTCACGGTCGAGGGCCCGCACATCGAGCGCGAGCTGGCGCTGGTGAAGGTGAAGGGCGTCGGCGAGAAGCGCGTCGAGGCGCTGCGCCTGGCCGACGTGTTCCGGGCCAAGGTGATCGACGCCAAGTCCGATTCCTTCGTGTTCGAGGTCACGGGCAACAGCGACAAGGTCCAGACCTTCATCGGCCTGATGGAGACGCTGGGCCTGGTCGATGTCTGCCGCACCGGCATCGTCGCCATGTCGCGCGGCGGCGAGGCGCTCTAGGCATGGAGTACGTCGCGGCCCTTGCCGGGCTCGCGGTCGTCCATCTGCTTGCCGTGGCGAGCCCCGGCCCGTCGACGGTGCTGGTCGTCCAGACCGCGGCGGTCGCGGGCCGCCGTGCCGGACTCCTCGCGGCCTTCGCCATGATGCTGGGCGCGGTCGCCTGGGCGGCTGCAGCGCTCTATGGCCTGCAGATCCTGTTCGCGCGCTTCGAGTGGCTCTACGTCGCCTTCCGCATCGGCGGCGCGCTTTACCTGCTCTATCTGGCGTTCATGCTGCTGCGCCATGCCGGCGCGCCGCTGCCCGAGGCCGATCCGTCGGCGGGGCGGGGAGGGGCCTGGCAGGGCTTCCTGAAGGCGCTTCTGCTGCAGCTCAGCAACCCCAAGGTCATGGTCTTCATGGGCAGCATCTTCGTCTCCCTGCTGCCCGCCCAGATGCCGTCCTGGATGGAGGCCACGGTGCTGGCCATCGTGGCGGTCAACGAGTTCAGCTGGTTCGCCCTGCTGACGCTGCTCTTCTCGGGCGAGACGGCGCGCGCCTTCTACCGGCGAACCAAGCTCTGGCTCGACCGGTTCATGGGCGGCGCGCTGGCGCTGCTGGGCCTGAAGCTGGCCTTCGACCGCTAGTAGTTCGACAGGCCCTTGATCGACGCGACGCGGCCTTCGATCTCGGCCAGGTTGGCCGGCGCCTTGTCGATCACGAACAGCGCCTGGGTCCGTCCGTTCATCTGCAGGGGATCGCCGCCCTCGCGCTGCTGCATTTCGCCCAGGAAAGTGCCGGCCGGACGGCAGGTCGGGGTGGCGCTCAGCCCGCCGAAATTGACGCCGGGATAGCGCAGGCAGATCTGGGTGATCGGCTGGCCGCTCGAATCGCTGGTGTTCTCGACCATCCATTGACCCTGGAAGATGCGGCGCTGGCCGACCATCCAGACGAGGTCGCGACCGTCCGCCGTCGAGTAGTGGATCTGGGCCGGGCCGTTGCCGCGGGTCCACAGCCAGGTGTGGTTGCGCATGGCCCGGGCGGCCCCGTGCAGCGTCGAGTTCTCCACGGCGTAGTCGATGCCCGGCATGCCGACGGCCGGCCCGGTGGGCGCGTCGGAGGGCTGCGAGCAGGCCGCCAGCGCGAGGGCGGCGAGCGGGAGGGCGAGGGTGGAGCGAAGGGACGACATCAGGAAGCTTTCCTCTCGGAGGCTTGGGCGGGAGCGGCTACCCCATACCATATGTAGAATCGGGGTTCGCTGGCGAGGGGCGTCTGGGGTTCGACGCAGGGCGACCATGCATTGAAGCAGCATTCGAGGCTGGTTTTTACGGGCCGGTTTGTCTACTAACCCCCGTTCTTTGCGAGAAGTCAGCCAGGAGGAATGGCGCCAATGCGTGTCTACTACGATCGTGATGCCGACGTGAACCTGATCAAGGGCAAGAAGGTCCTTGTCGTCGGGTACGGCAGCCAGGGCCATGCCCACGCCATGAACCTCCGCGATTCGGGCGTCAAGGACGTGCGCATTGCGCTGAAGCCCGGCTCGGCCACGATCAAGAAGGCCGAAGGCGCCGGCTTCACCGTGATGAGCCCGGCCGACGGCGCCAAGTGGGCCGACATCGTAATGATGCTGACCCCGGACGAGCTGCAGTCGGACATCTACAACGCCGACCTCGCCGGCAACATGAAGCAGGGCGCGGCGCTGGCCTTCGCGCACGGCCTCAACGTCCACTTCAACCTGCTGACGCCGCGTCCCGACCTCGACGTGTTCATGATCGCGCCGAAGGGCCCCGGCCACACCGTGCGCTCCGAGTATGTGCGCGGCGGCGGCGTGCCCTGCCTCGTGGCGGTGGCGGCGAACTCCTCGGGCAATGCGCTCGAGATCGCGCTCAGCTACTCGTCGGCGGTGGGCGGCGGTCGCGCCGGCACCATCGAGACCTCGTTCAAGGAAGAGTGCGAGACCGACTTGTTCGGCGAGCAGGTCGTCCTGTGCGGCGGCCTCGTCGAGCTGATCAAGGCTGGCTACGAGACGCTGGTCGAGGCGGGCTACGCGCCGGAGATGGCGTACTTCGAGTGCCTGCACGAAGTGAAGTTGATCGTCGACCTCATCTTCGAGGGCGGCATCGCCAACATGAACTACTCGATCTCCAACACCGCCGAGTACGGCGAGTACAAGACCGGCCCGCGCATCGTGACCGCCGAGACCAAGGCGGAGATGAAGCGCGTCCTCGAAGACATCCAGTCGGGCCGCTTCGCCCGCGACTGGATGCTGGAGAACAAGGTCAACCAGGCCTCGTTCAAGGCCACGCGCAAGCGCATGTCGGAGCACCCGATCGAAGAGGTGGGCGAGAAGCTCCGCGCCATGATGCCGTGGATCAAGGAAAAGGCCTTGGTGGACAAGGCGCGCAACTAAGCGCGGCTTGTACACCGGCGGGCGGCAGCGCTTGTAACCAAGCGCGAGAGCCCGCACCGGGCAGAAAGGATAAAGGCGCCGCAACCCGGCGCCTTTTTCTTGTCTATTTTGCACGGAGCGGGCTCCCGCGCCTCTGAAGGCGCTGCCGCCCGCCGGCGCGCGTGAACGCGCCTAGATAATATACCCGCCACCCGACGCATCGAGCATCGCGCCGGTGATGAAGGACGACTCGTTCGACAGCAGCCACAGCACCGCCTCGGCGATCTCGGCCGACCGGCCGACCCGGCCCATCGGGATCGACTTTTCGATGTTGGTGCGAAACGCCGGATCCTTCAGCCGGCCCTCCGTCATCTCGGTCAGCACCATGCCGGGCCGCAGCGAGTTCACGCGGATGCCCTCGGACGCGACCTCGCGGGCGAAGCCCTTGGTGAAGGCGTCGACCGCGCCTTTGCTCGCGGCATAGGCCGAGGAGCCGAGACGTCCGCCGAGCGTCGCCGCCATCGACGAGACGTTGACGATCGCGCCGCCCTTGCCGCCATGTTTCGTCGACATGCGCCGGGCCGCCTCGCGGCAGCACAGCATCAGGCCGGTGACGTTGGTGGCGAACAGGTTGGCCAGCACCGCGGCGTCGTATTCGTCGACCCGGCCACGCTTGCCGTTGGTGCCGGCGCTGTTCACCAGATGGGTGATCGGCCCCAGCGCCTTCTCGGTCTCCTCGAACAGCCGCACGATGTCGGCCTCGCGCGCCATATCGCCGGGCAGGGCGATCGCCTTGCCGCCCCTGGCCTCGATGTCGGCGACCACGGCCTTCGCCTGGGCGTCGCGGGTCCGGTAGTTGATGGCGATGCGGTAGCCGCGCGTCGCGGCCTGGCGGGCTGTCTCGGCGCCGATGCCCGAGGCGCCGCCGGTGATCAGGAGGGTTTTGCTCATGGCGCGATGATATAGTGTCGGCAACGCTTCGGGAGGAAAAAGCATGAAGGCCGCCGTTCTGTTCAAGCCCAACGAGCCACTCCAGGTCGTGGAGTGCGAACTCGACCCGCCCAAGGCGCAGGAAGTGCGCGTGAAGATGAAGGCGTCGGGTGTCTGCCAGAGCGACTGGCACATCATGAACGGCGACTGGCCCTCGCCGATGCCGATCGTGCCGGGCCACGAGGCGGCGGGCGAGATCCTGGAATGCGGTCCGGGCGTCACGACGGTGAAGCCGGGCGACCATGTGATCTTCTCGTTCCGTCCCCATTGCGGGCGCTGCCGCTACTGCACGCAGGGTCGCACGGTGCTCTGCATCGGGCGCGCGTCGGTGCCGCCGGGCGCGCAGCATGACGGCACGCTGCGGCTGAAGCACAAGGGCGAGGGCATCAACCAGATGGCCCGCATCGGCACCTTCGCGGAGGAAGTCGTGGTGCCGGAAGAGATGGTGGTGCCGATCCGCAAGGACATGCCGTGGGCTCAGGCGGCGCTGGTCGGTTGCTGCGTTGCGACCGGCGTGGGCGCGGTGACGCGCCATGCCAAGATCGAAGCGGGCTCGACCGTGCTGGTGATCGGCTGCGGCGGCGTGGGCCTCAACGCGGTGCAGGGCGCGATGCTCTCGGGCGCCAGCAAGATCATCGCGGCCGACATTCTCGACAACAAGCTCGAGATGGCCAGGACCTTCGGGGCCACGCACACGATCAACACCGCGACCGACAACGATCCGGTCAAGAAGGTGAAGGAGATCACCGGCGGGCTGGGCGTCGACTATTCCTTCGACGCGGTGTCGGTCGGCGCCACGCAGGCACTGGCTTTCGACGCGCTGGCGCCGGGCGGCCACGGCGTCGCGGTCGGCATCTCGGCGGCCACGGTGAAGGCGCAGTATTCGCCGATGATGATGGTGTTCGGCGAGAAGACGATGAGCGGCACGTTCTACGGCTCGGTTCGCCCCGATCTCGATTTCCCGGTGCTGGTCGATCACTACATGAACAAGCGCCTGAACATCGACGGCCTGATCAGCCGTACCTACAAGCTTTCGGAAATCAACGAGGGCTTCAAGCGCATGATGGCGGGCGAGGTCGCACGCGGCGTCGTGGTGTTCGACTGATCATGTCTCTTTACGAAATCCTCGTCTTCGTGGCTCTCGCCGCTGTCGGTGGCTGGGCCTACTACCTGTACCGCCAGGACACGAAGCCCAAGTGAAATGAGCACCCTCGACGAGTTCGGCCTGACCGACGAGCAGGTCCTGATCCGGCGCAACGTCGCCGAACTGCTGGCCCGCGTGCTGCCGCCGGAGGAGATCCGGCGGCTCGACGAGGAGTCGGCTTTCCCGCACGCGGCGTTCGATGCGCTGGCACAAGCGGGCTACATGGCGCTGCCCTACGATCCCGCCTATGGCGGCATGGGCGGCAGCCGCAAGGACCTCGTCGTGCTGGTCGAGGCGCTGGCGCGTCATTACAGCGGCGCGTCCTCGCTCTACCTGCCGACCGTCGTCTATGGCGGCATGCACCTTCAACTGACGGCGGGCGAGCATCTGCGACGGCGCTATCTGCCGGAGATCTGCGCCGGCAAACTCAAGTCGGCGTTCGCATTGTCGGAGCCCGACACGGGATCGGATGCGTCGGGCATCAAGACGCGCGCGGTGCGCGACGGCAACGGCTATCGGATCACGGGGCAGAAACTCTACATTAGCGCCGCGCACGTCGCCGACTATCTGATGGTGGTGGCCAAGACCGACAGCGAGGCGCGGCACAAGGGCGTGACGCTGTTCTGGGTCGATGCGCGCGCTGCCGGTCTCACGATGCAACCGCTGCCGACGCTGGGCCGGCGCACGACGCACGCCAACGAGATCTTCTTCGACGGTGTGTTCGTGCCGGCCGACCATGTGATCGGCGAGGAGAATCGCGGCTGGTCCGGCCTGATGAAGGGTCTGAACCTCGAGCGCTTGTGTCTCGCCGCGCAAGCCTGCGGCAACATGCATTTCGCCATCGAGTACGCCAAGCGCTTCGCCCAGGAGCGCATCCAGTTCGGCCAGCCGATCTCGAAGTTCCAGGCGATCCAGCACAAGTTCGCCGACATGCGCATCCTGCTGCGCACGACGCAGGCGCTGACCTATCGCCTGGCCGACATGCTCGATGCCGGTCTCGATCCGGTCGAGGAGACGGCGATCGCCAAGATTCAGGGCACCGACGGCGAGTTCAAGTGCGCCCATCTCGCCATGGAGATCATGGGCGGCGCCGGCTACACGATGGCGCACGACATCCAGCGCCTGTTCCGCGACGTCCGCGTGGGCTCGATCGGCGGCGGCACCAACGACATCCAGCGCAACACCATCGCCAAGATGATGGGCCTCTGAAGTGCGCAAGATCGGTACAGACCTCACCCTGAGGAGGCGCGTAGCGCCGTCTCGAAGGGTGACTTCAGGAACGAGGTGCGCGTTGCCCACCCTTCGAGACGCGCGCCTGCGGGGCGCTCCTCAGGGTGAGGCCGGTCGTTTGCTTGTGAGCGTGTCTTAGTGCGCAAGATCGGCGACGCGTCGTTCTTTCGCATCGTCGATCGCCTGCTCGAACCCGGCACGTCGCGCGCCCTGAAGACGTCGTGGACCGTCGACGGCGTCGCCTGGCAGCGCGAGCGGCACTCTTACGCCGGTGCGAGCCACGGCTTCACCGTCGAGGTGACCACGGGGCGCGCCACCGGCGCCGCGCCCTGGACGATGCTCGTGGTGAAGGAATACTGGCGCTCGGGAACCGGCGAGGAACTGAAGTCTCATCAATGGGCGCATATCGAGACGGGCCGTCGTGCCGATGTCGTGGCCTGGCTCGAACGGCAGGAGCGGCGGCTGGCGAACGCCTGACGCACCCGCAGCGCGCAATTTTTCAGTCGCGACGAATCACCAACGAGCACAAACAGTGACCATGGGTGCGGCCGTTTGAATCGCCTTGCGAGCCTTGCCTTGCCGGTCTAAACCCGATCGCACCTCCGGCGCTGGACCTTGGAATAGCGCCAAAAATTCAAGATTTCGCCGTAATTACAGAGACTTAACTCAATGCTGTCGCGCGTCATCGGGCTATTTTCGGCGGACATGGGCATCGACCTCGGTACGGCCAATACGTTGGTCTACGTGAAGGGTCGGGGCATCGTTCTCAATGAACCGTCCGTCGTGGCTCTCACCACGCAGAGCGGCAAGCGTCAGGTTCTCGCGGTCGGCGAAGAGGCCAAGATGATGCTGGGCCGCACGCCCGGCAACATCCAGGCGATCCGTCCCCTGCGCGACGGCGTCATCGCCGACTTCGAAGTCGCCGAGGCGATGATCAAGCACTTCATCTCGAAGGTGCATAATCGCCGCAGCTTCGCCCATCCGCAGATCGTGGTCTGCGTGCCCTCCGGCTCCACCGCCGTCGAGCGCCGCGCCATCCAGGAATCGGCCGAGAGCGCCGGCGCCCGCAAGGTCTGGCTGATCGAGGAGCCGATGGCCGCCGCGATCGGCGCCGGCCTGCCTGTGACCGAGCCGACAGGCTCGATGGTCGTCGACATCGGCGGCGGGACCACCGAGGTGGCCGTGCTGTCGCTGGGCGGCATCGTCTATCCGCGCTCGGTGCGCGTGGGCGGCGACAAGATGGACGAGGCGATCATCGCCTACATCCGCCGCAACCATAACCTCCTGGTCGGCGAGAGCTCGGCCGAGCGCATCAAGAAGACCATCGCCTCCGCCTGCCCGCCCGACGACGGCGAGGGCCGCACGATGGAGATCAAGGGTCGCGACCTGATGAACGGCGTCCCGAAGGAGCTGGTCATCACCGAGCGGCAGATCGCCGAGAGCCTTCAGGAGCCGGTGAGCGCCATCGTCGAGGCCGTGAAGGTCGCGCTGGAAAACACCGCGCCGGAACTGGCCGCCGACATCGTCGACAAGGGCATCGTGCTCACGGGCGGCGGCGCACTGCTGGCCAACATGGATACCGTGCTGCGCCAGGCGACCGGCCTGCCGGTCTCCGTGGCCGAGGATCCGCTGCTCTGCGTGGCGCTTGGCACGGGCCATGCTGTCGAGAACATCGTGCGTCTTCGCGGCGTCCTTTCTTCGATGTACTAACAGGCCGCGCCGCCGCCCGCTTGGGTTAGAATGGGCAGGAAATGGCGATTCGGGACGACTTCGAGGTAGTCGCGGGCCAGGTGCGCACGGTGGTGCAGCGCTTCGCCCTCGGCCTGCTCGTGATCGCCGCCTTCGGCATCATGCTGGTCGGCAAGGCCGACACCGTCCTGGTCGAACATGCCCGCGTGCTGGCGCTCGACGTGGCGAGCCCCGTCCTGGAGGCCATCGCCCGGCCGGCCGCCTATGCCAACCGGACCATCGCCGATCTCCGTGAATTCGCCTCCCTGCGCGACGAGAACGCCCGTCTGCGCGAGGAGAATGCCCGGCTGCTCGCCTGGCAGACCGCCGCGCGGCGCCTCGAGAACGAGAATGAGGGCCTGCGCAGCCTTGCCAGGTTCCGAGAGGGACCCGAGGCCTCCTTCATCACCGCCCGCCTCGTGGGCGATAGCGTCAGCGCCTACATGCGCGGCGCGCTGCTCAATGTCGGCCGCCGGGTCGGCGTGGCGCCGGGGCAGGCGGTCGTTACCGGCGAGGGCCTGGCCGGCCGCATCGCCGAAGTGGGCGAGAACAGCTCGCGTGTCCTGTTCGTGACTGACGTCAATTCCCGCCTGCCTGTTCTGGTCGAGCGCACGCGCGAACGGGCGATCCTGGCCGGCGACAATTCACCCCGGCTTCGCCTCGCCCTGCTGCAAGGCGTCGCGGGCGTTCAGGCCGGCGACCGTATCGTGACCTCCGGCCATGGCGGCAGCTTTCCGGTCGGTATCCCCGTCGGTGAGGTCGTGGAAACCAGCGAAGGCAGCGTCCGCGTTCGGCCGTTCACCGATTTCTCCCGCCTCGAATTCGTGCGCGTCGTCGACTACGGCGTGACCGGCCTCGTCGGGGCCGGCGCCCCGCCGCCGCCGGCCGCGCCGCCGGGCGGCACAGCCGTGCGGTCACGCTGACATGCGGACCGACGGCACGCTCGCTCTCTTGGACCGCTGGGGCCGCGCCGCGCTTCCCGGCACGGTGCTGCTGTTCTTCGTGCTGCTGACCCTGGCGCCGCTGCGCGCCCCGTATCTTTCGGACGCGCTGCCGCTGCTGCCGGCGCTGGTGGTCTTCCAGTTCAGCCTGGCGACGCCCGAGCGCCTGCCGGGGCCGCTGCTGCTGGCCCTGGGCGTCCTGCTCGACCTGCTGCTGGGAGGACCCGGCGCGCCCGTCGGCGTCAGCGCGCTGGGCTTCGTGCTGATCCGCGCGGCCGTCGTGGCCAACCGCCGCTACCTGGTGGGCGTTCCGTTCCTGTTCCAGTGGATCGGCTTCTGTATCGTCTGCTGGGGCTTCGTGGCGCTGGTCTGGGCCTTCACGACCCTGTGGACCTGGGCGCCCATCGATCCCGTGCCGGCGATGTTGCAGTATGTGGTGGTGATCGTGATCTACCCCCTGCTGGCCCCGCTGCTCGCGCGCGTGCGCGCCCGCGACCCGCTGAACATTCCCGAACTGTCCCGCGGCGGCGCGCGGACGGGCGAGACGGCGCTATGAAGAATTTCCGCAAGGGCGACGGCGAGCGCAGCGGCCTGTTCACGCGCCGCGCGCTGGTGCTGGGCGGCGCACAGGCGGTGCTGCTGACGGCGCTGGCCGGCCGCCTGTACCAGCTGCAGGTCGTCGAGACCGACCGGTTCGCCACGATGGCCGAGGAGAACCGCATCAACATGCGGCTGCTGGCGCCGTCGCGCGGCCAGATCTTCGACCGCAGCGGCGTGCCGCTCGCCGTGAACCGCAACAATTTCCGCGCCATGGCGACGTCGGACCGTGGCCGCGGCGCCGACCTGCTGGTCGAGCGCCTCGACCAGATCTTCAGCCTGGGCGAGGCTGAGAAGGTCCGCCTGCTGCGCGAGCTGCGCCGCAGCCGCAGCGCGCAGCCCATCGTGGTGCGCGAGAATCTCGGCTGGGAAGAGGTGGCGCGGCTCGAGTTCAACGCCCCCGACCTGCCCGGCGTGTTCATCGATCTCGGCCAGTCGCGCGACTATCCCGAGGGCGAGCTGATGAGCCACATCGTGGGCTACACCGGTCGCGTCGCCGATGAGGATCTCGCTGGCCGCGACGATCCGGTGCTGCAGCTCGCGACCATGCGGTTCGGCAAGAAGGGCGTCGAGCGCTCGCTCGAGGACAATCTGCGGGGTCGTGCCGGCGCCGTTCAGGTCGAGGTCAACGCCGTCGGTCGCGTCGTTCGCGAACTCGACCGGACGGAGGGCCAGCCCGGCGCCAACGCGCTGCTGACCATCGACCTCGACATCCAGCGCTTCGCCATGGAGAAGATGAAGGAGCACAAGAGCGGCTCCGTCGTCGTGCTCGACGTCGTCACCGGCGACGTGATCGCCATGGTCTCGACACCCGGCTTCGATCCCTCGACCTTCGCGCGCGGCATTACGCAGACCGAATGGCGCGACCTGCTCGATAATCCCGAGCGGCCCCTCCACAACAAGGCGATCGCCGGCGTCTATCCGCCGGGCTCGACCTACAAGATGGTAACGGCCCTGGCCGCCCTCGAGGCCAAGGTGATCGACCCGTGGACGCGCCTGCCGTGTGCAGGCTTCCTTGAACTCGGCAACATCAAGTTCCATTGCTGGCTGAAGGGCGGCCACGGCTCGACCAACGTCAGCGAAGCCATCGCCATGTCGTGCGACTGTTTCTTCTACGAGGCGGCGCGCCGGGCCGGCATCGACCGGGTGAGCGACATGGCCCAGCGCCTGGGCTTCGGCAAGGTGAGCGAACTCGGCCTGCCGGGCGAGTCCGCCGCCAACCAGCCGACGCGCGCCTGGAAGCAGGAGAAGATGGGCAAGCCGTGGCAGCACGGCGACACGTTCAACCTCGGCATCGGCCAGGGCTACATGACCGCGACGCCGCTGCAGCTCGCCATCATGACGGCGCGCATCGCCAATGGCGGCTACGAGGTCCAGCCCAACCTGCTGCTGGCCAAGGCGACCCCGCGCGAGGAGCTGGTGCCGCCGCCGCCGCGCACCAAGCCGACGGCGCCCTCGCTGCGGCTCAACCCGCAGCATCTGGCGATCGTGCGGCAGGGCATGTCGGACGTGGTGAACAGCAGCCAGGGCACGGCCAACGCGCTGCGCGTCAAGCAACCCGAATTCACCTATGCCGGCAAGACCGGCACCGCGCAGGTCAAGCGCATCACCGAGCGCGAGCGCGAGATGGGCATCACCCAGGCCTCGCTGCCGTGGCATCTGCGCCATCACGCGCTGTTCGTCTGCTATGGCCCGGTCGACAATCCGCGCTATGCCTGCGCCGTGATCGTCGAGCATGGCCAGGCCGGCGGTGCCACCGCGGGTCCGATCGGCCGCGACGTGCTGGTCGAGACCATGAAGCGCGACCCGTCGCGCCGCACCGACCGCTTCAAAAAGATGGCGTCGCGATGAGTCTGGCCGCCATGGGTAGCAGCGCGGCGCTCGACGCGCCGGCGCCGGTCGGCTTCGCCGAGAAGATCTGGCGCATCAACTGGGGCCTCGTGCTGGTGCTGACGGCGATCGCCGGCATCGGCGTGCTGGCGCTCTATTCGGCGGCCGGCGGAAGGTTCGAGCCGTGGGCGGCGCGTCATGCGGTGCGCTACGGCTCGGCCTTCATCCTGATGCTGGTGGTGGCCCTGATCCATCCCAAGGTCTGGCTGTCGCTGGCCTGGCCGATCTACATCGTGTCGGTGCTGATGCTGGTGGCGGTCGACGTCATCGGCAAGATCGGCATGGGCGCCCAGCGCTGGCTGGTGATCGGCCCGATGCAGATCCAGCCTTCCGAGATCGCCAAGGTCGCCGTGATACTGGTGATCGCGCGCTACTATCACGGGCTGCGGCGCGAGCAGGCCTCGCAGTTCGTCTACACGATACCGCCGCTCATCATGATCCTCGTGGTGGTCGGTCTCGTCATGGTCCAGCCCGACCTCGGCACCGCGATGATGGTGCTGATGGGCGGCGGGGCGCTCCTGTTCGTGGCGGGGGTGCGGATCTGGATGTTCCTGGCGGCCGGCATCGGCGCGGTGGCCTGCCTGCCGATCGCCTGGTCGCTGATGCACGACTACCAGAAGAAGCGCGTGCTCACCTTCCTCGATCCCGACCGCGACCCGCTGGGCGCCGGCTACCACATCACCCAGTCGAAGATCGCCATCGGCTCGGGCGGCATGTTCGGCAAGGGGTTCCTGAAGGGCACGCAGTCGTCGCTCAACTTCCTGCCCGAGAAGCAGACCGATTTCATCTTCACGACCTTCGTCGAGGAGTGGGGCATGGCCGGCGCGCTCGTGCTGCTCGGCCTGTTTGCCCTGGTGGTGGTCTGGGGTTTCTCCATCGCCTTCCGCAGCCAGCATCATTTCGGCCGCCTGCTGGCGCTGGGCGTCACGGCGATGCTGTTCCTCTACGTGTTCATCAACACCGCCATGGTGATGGGCATGCTGCCCGTCGTCGGCGTCCCGCTGCCGCTCGTCAGCAACGGCGGCACGGCGCTGCTGTCGGTCATGTTCGCCTGCGGACTGCTGATCGGGGTCAACGTCTACCGCGACGCCCAGCTCCCCCGGACCCGATAGGCGAGCCGGCAAAAAATCCTTCGAACGGGGCTATCGACAAGGCGGAACAGCCTTGGTATAGCCGCCGCCTTCCGGGCAATGACCCTGCTAGGCAGTGGGGGCGCATAGCTCAGTTGGTAGAGCAGCTGACTCTTAATCAGCTTGTCCCAGGTTCGAGCCCTGGTGCGCCCACCAAGCCCGGTCAATGTTTCCAAGCACTTGGACTATCTGCCCCCAAGGAACATCGCGGGTACGGAATTGGACGTCTCAGAACCGCGTCCAACTCGTGGCAATTTGCACGATAGGATCGGCATCAGGGAAGGCTTCCGGCGGCTCTTGATCTGGCGCAATGTCGTTTCGACGGCATTGCGTGATCAAGCGCTCCAGTCCGCCAGGGAGAGCCTCGTGCCTGCGATCGGGATGATGACGAGAGCGGTGCCGACGCTCTTTCGCCCGCGCACCGGCCCGTCATGACACCGGCCTCCGCCGGCCTCACGGAGCAGGAGGCCGGGCGGCGGCTCGCGGCCGACGGACCGAATGAGCTTCCCGCCGCCGGTCCGCGCCGCTTCTGGCAGATTGCCCTAGAGATACTGCGCGAGCCGATGTTCGGCCTGTTGCTGGCGGGCGGGGCGGTCTACGCCGCCCTCGGCGACCTTGTGAGCGGAATGGTGCTGCTCGCCTTCGCGTCCTTGTCGGTGTCGATCTCGATCGTGCAGGAGATCCGCAGCGAGAAGGTTCTCGACGCCCTGCGCGCGATGACGAGCCCGCGCGCCCTGGTGATCCGGGACGGCCGGTCCCGGCGCATCCCGGGGCGGGAGGTCGTCCGCGGCGATGTCGTGCTGGTGGCGGAGGGCAACCGCATCCCGGCCGATGGCGTGCTGCTGGAAGCGCGCGAGTTGCTGGTCGACGAGTCCATGCTGACGGGCGAATCGGTCGCTGTGGCCAAGCGCGCCCGCGCCTCCGACGCCGAGGGAGCGGGCATGCGGCCCGGGGGAGAGAATATCCCCGCCGTCTTCTCGGGCTCGCTGGTCGTGCGGGGAACCGGCGTCGTGCTCATCCAGGCTACCGGCGCGGCGACGGAGATCGGTCGGATCGGCAAGTCGCTCGCCTCGATCGATGCCGCCACGCCGCGCCTGGCGCTGGAGACCCGGCGACTGGTGAGGCTGTTCGCCGTGGGCGGCCTGCTGGCGAGCGTGGCCGTGATCGTGACGTACGGTCTGTTGCGCGGCTCCTGGCTCGACGCGGCGCTGGCAGGCATCGCGGTGGGCATGGCCATGCTGCCGGAGGAGTTTCCCCTCGTGCTCGCGGTCTTCATGACCATGGGCGCCTGGCGAATCTCGCAGGCCCGCGTGCTGACGCGCCGGGCCACCGCCATCGAGACGCTGGGGGCCGCCACGGTCCTGTGCACCGACAAGACCGGCACCCTCACGCGCAACCAGATGACGGTCCAGGAGTGCGTTGCCGCGGACGGGTCGGACCGCGCGCAGCTCCTGCGATGGGCCGAGCTGGCCTGCGTGCCGGAGGCCTTCGACCCGATGGATCGCGCCATCGCGCAGGTGGCGTCGGTTCAGGCGGAGGGCCGCTCGCTCGTGCGCGGCTATGCCCTGTCGGCCGACCTGCTGGCGGTGACCCAGGTCTGGCGGGTGCCCGGTGAGGCGCGGCTCGTGGTTGCCGCCAAAGGCGCGCCGGAGGCGATCATCGACCTGTGCCGACTCGCGCCGGACGCAGCGGGTGCGATCCGCGATACGGTCGAGGCACTCGGTACGCGCGGCGTGCGGGTCCTCGGGGTCGCTCACGGCGTATCCGGCGAGGGCCCGCTGCCCGACTCGCCGCGTGGCTACACGTTCCAATGGGCCGGCCTCGTGGGGCTCGCCGATCCGCTTCGGCCGGAGGTGCCAGGCGCCATCGCCGAGTGCCTCGCCGCGGGCATCCGCGTCGTGATGATCACCGGTGATCACCCAACCACGGCCCAGGCGATTGCGCGAGAGGCCGGGCTTCCGGCGGATACGGTGGTGACCGGTCGGGAACTGTCCGATCTTTCCGACGCCGCGTTGCGGGAGCGAGTCGCCACCGTCGGAGTGTTTGCGCGCATCCTGCCGGAGCAGAAGCTGCGCATCGTCGAAGCGCTGCAGGCGCGAGGCGAGGTCGTGGCGATGACGGGCGACGGCGTCAACGATGCACCGAGTCTCAAGCGCGCCGATATCGGCATCGCCATGGGCGGGCGCGGCACCGACGTGGCGCGCGAGGCGTCCTCGATCGTCCTGCTCGACGACGATTTCGGTTCGGTCGTGCGGACCGTCCGGCTGGGGCGCCGCATCTACGACAATCTGCGCAAGGCCATGGGCTACATCGTCGCCGTCCATGTGCCGATCGCGGGAATCGCCCTGCTGCCACTGCTGACGGGGCTGCCGCTCATCCTGCTGCCCGTGCACATCGCCTTCCTCGAGATGATCATCGACCCGGCCTGCTCCGTCGCCTTCGAGGCCGAGCACGAGGAGCCCGACGTGATGACCCGACCGCCGCGCGCGCCCGATGCCCGGCTGTTCTCGGCATCGATGCTCGCCGGGAGCGTCCTGCAGGGCGTTGCCGCGCTGTCGGTAACCGCAGCCGTCTACCTGCTCGCCGTCCAGCGCGGAATGCCGGAGGAAGAAGTCCGCACGCTCACCTTCTTCACACTGGTGCTTTCCAATCTCGGATTGATCGTCGCGAACCGCTCCTTTCGCGGACACCCGTTCGATTTCCTGACCGGCGGCAATCGGGTGCTGCTCGGGATACAGGTGCTCACGATCGCCTTTCTGGCCGCCACCGTGACCGTGCCGTCGGTGCGGCGCCTGTTCGGTTTCGGAGCGATGCACTGGGACGATGTCCTGATGGTCGCCCTCGCGTGCACTCTCCTGGCGCTGACGCTGGCCCTGCTCCGCCTTGCCCGGCGCACCTGGGAGCGCACCAGCGGGAGGCGATTCAAGACACACTCGTGATTGCGGAGGACTTTTCACGGCTCCCGCTTGCTAGAATGGAGCGCCTCCGGAGTTCAGCCATGCGTCCCACCGTCTTCGTGCCCTTCCTCTGCCTCATGCTCGCGTGCTTCGGCGCGCATGCGCAGTCCAGGGCGCCGGATTTCTTCGCCTTCGTCCTGTTCGGTGAGGGAAGCGATGGCCAGCCCCTGCCGATGGTTCGCAGCGTCGCCGAAGGCGCCACGGCCTGTCCGGTCCTGCGCACGTCGGCGGGTGGTGGTTCGACGACGATGAATCCGCGCCGCCGCCCCGCGGGCGGTCACTTCGACGCCGTGATGGTTTGCGAGGCCCGCTATCCGGTCGGCGAGGCGGCCAGCGTCTTCCTGGGTGACCGGCGTATCGACCTGCCGGCCGTTTCAATCGCGACGCCGCGCCGCGTGGTGCTGATCGGCGACAGCGGCTGTCGCGGCGAGACCCTGGCCAAGCCGCAATACTGCGGCGGGGACGGTTTCGCCAAGGTCTGGCCGTTCGGCCTCCTGTCGGAGGAGGAGGCGCACAAGCGCCCCGATCTGATCGTGCATGTCGGCGACTACAATTATCGCGGCACGGAGCGTGGCCTCGTGCTCCCCACAAGCCTCACCGGCTATGCCACGCCGCTCAAGGTGAGCGTGTACGACACGGGTGACCTCGACGACGAGGACGAGCCCAGCCTGCCGATCGGCGCCGCCTACTGGAGCCAGAACATCGAGGGCAGTCCGAATCCGGACAAGTGGACCAACTGGCGCGACGATTTCTTCCGGCCGGCGGCCCGGCTGCTGGTTGCCGCGCCGTGGCTCTTCAGCCGCGGCAACCACGAACTCTGCAGTCGCGGCGGTCCCGGGTGGTTCTATCTGCTGGATGTGAATTCACCCTTGCTCGGGCCCGGCCGCCGGCAGAAGGAGTGTCCGTCCCAGCTGCCGGCCGACTGGCGACCCGGCGCATGGCCCAAGCCGCCCGCGCTGCCTTTCGCCGGCCAGCCATTCCCGATCGTGTCCGACGCGCCGTTCCGGCTCAAGCTCGGCAGGCTCAACATCATCGCCGTCGATTCGGCCAATGCCGCCGACGCCGTGCTCTACAATCTCGAGACCTACCTCACGCAGTATGGCGAGGTAGCGAGGATGCTGGCCGAGGATCCGACGCCGACATGGCTGGTGACGCACCGGCCCGTCTGGGCCGTGGTCAGGCGCGACAAGGGCGGTCCGATCGGACTGACGTCCTACGGCTTCATCAACGAGACGCAGCGCGAAGCGATCCATCGCGTGTTCCGCGGAAGCATGCCGCGCCACGTCACGGCCGTGATTGCCGGACACATGCACCGGTTCCAGGCGATCGGTTTCGACGGGCCGCACCCGCCGCATCTTGCCGTCGGCACCGGCGGCATGGAGCTGTCGCATGTGCAGCCGCCGCCCTCGCCGGAGAACCCCAAGGCGCCGGTCCGCGTCGATGGCTTGGACAGGGGCCCGGCCTATGTCGTGGGCCTGCGCGATTTCGCGGCGATGATCGTGCAGCCCGTCGAGGACGGGACCTGGAGCAGCGTGCTCTATGGCATCGAGGGCGAGACGCTGGCGATCTGCGACTCGCGCTGGCCGGGGCCGGGGCGGCAGCGTTCGATTTGCGAACTGAAGTGATGCCTGCGCGCAGTCCGTCGACCGCTCACGCCCGGCCGGCGGCGACCTCGCGCTGATAGAAGAGCAGGTCGAGCTCCGGCGCCTCCTGCCCGAGGCCGGTCAGGATCATGTGCGCCTGGCCGCGGTGATGGGTCTGATGGTTGAACCAGTGGTCCAGGGCCGGCATCAGTTCCTGCACGAATTCGTCCGGCGTCGAGACGCGGCGATAGCGGATGACGCCCGCAAGCCGCGCCTCGTCGAGTCCGTCGATCCACGCGACGATGCGACGGTCCTCGGCTTCGCGCGCCGCGCGCAGACCGGCGAAGTCCTCGTGCAGGATCGCGTCGAGGCGTTCCGGTGCATCGCCAGCCCCGGTGAAGCGTTTCATCCAGATGCGATCGGTCGCGAGCAGATGATTGAGGGTGCCGTGCATCGACCTGAAGAAGGCGCCACGGTCGGCGTGATACGCCGGGTCGCCGAGCCTGGCGGCCGCGTCGTAGAGCCGGCGATTCGCCCACGCATTGTAGCCCGCGAAGGTGACATAATGTTTCTTCATGCCTTCATCCTGCACCGCCGCCTTGCGGTTTCAAGATTGATTGGCAGGTTCAACCTGTCGGCCCCTGGATTGTCGGAGTAAGCAGATGACGAGACGAATCGGCATCCTGACCAGCGGTGGCGATTGCGCCGGGCTCAACGCCACCATCCGGGCCGTCGCGTTGCGGGCGCATCATGGCCATGGCTGGACGACCGTCGGCGTGCGTTACGGCACGCTCGGCCTGCTCGAGCGGCCGGTGGAGGCGGTGCCGCTCGATCCCGACCGGCTGAGCGCGGCGCTGGCGCGGCAGGGCGGTACGTTCCTCGGCAGCACCAATCGCGGCGATCCCTTCGCCTTTCCGATGCCCGACGGCAGCCGCAAGGACCGGTCGGGCGAGATGGTCGAGGGGCTGAAGCAGCTCGGTCTCGAGGGGCTGATCGGCGTCGGCGGCGACGGCAGCCTCGCCATCCTGCGCAAGCTGCTGGCGCCCTCGGGCATCCCCTTCGTCGGGATTCCCAAGACCATCGACAACGATGTCGGCCACACCGAGCGGGCCGTCGGCTATTCGACCGCTGTAGCGATCGCCACCGAGGCACTCGACCGGCTGCAGCCGACCGGCACCAGTCATGAACGCACCATGGTCCTGGAGGTGATGGGCCGCGACGCCGGCCATATCGCCATCGCGGCGGCGATCGCGGGCGGTGCCGACGTCGTGCTCATCCCCGAAGTCCGCTGGAGGCTGGAGAACGTCGTCGCGCATATTGGGCGCCTGCGTGCCGTGGGACGCACGTCGGCTTTGGTCGTCGTGGCGGAAGCGGCTGGCCAGTCGGACGAGGCCGCCGATCCGTCGGCCGATGCACCCGACCACGGCGTCGGCGACTGGCTGGCCAAGCGGCTGGCCCGGGCGACCGGAGCGGAAGCCCGTGCCACGGTGCTGGGCCATGTCCAGCGCGGCGCCATGCCGACCGCCGAGGATCGACTGCTCGCGTCCGCGCTGGGCGTCCGCGCCGTCGACCTTCTGGCCGAGGGCAAGGGCGATCACATGGTGGCCTGGTGGAACCGGCAGGTGATCGACGTGCCGCTGTCGAAGGTCGTTGGCCGGTCGCGGACGGTCGATCCCGACGGCACGCTGATCCGCACGGCGCGGGCGCTGGGGATCTGCCTGGGAGATGCCGTCTAAGCGAGATCGCTGCGCGACAGCCAGAAGACCTCGCCTTCGCTGAGTTCGGTGTCGAGCCACAGGAAGGGGAGCTTGGGGTAGGCGGCTTCCAGCGGGGCGCGGCCGCGGCCGATCTCGCAGACGAGGCCGCCGCTCTTGGTCAGGTGTTTGGGCGCGTCGGCCAGGATGCGGTGCACGAGGTCGAGCCCATCGTTGCCCGCCGCCAGCGCCATGCGCGGCTCGTGCCGGAACTCGGGCGGCAGCTTCGCCATGCCGCCGGCATCGACATAGGGCGGGTTGCTGATGATCAGGTCGTAGCGCTGGCCCTGCAGCGGCCGGAAGAGATCGCCGCGATGGACCGTGATGCGGTCGCCGAGGCGATGCGTCGCCACGTTGCGCCGGGCGAGCGCCAGCGCGCCGGCCGACAGGTCGACGGCATCGACCTTCGCGCGCGGAAAGGCCAAGGCCGCCAGGATGGCGAGGCAGCCGGAGCCGCAGCAGAGATCGAGGATGCGGCGCGGCCTTGCGGTGGGAAGCGCGCCGCCCGCGAGCAGGTCGCCGATGAAGGAACGCGGGATCAGCGCGCGCCGGTCGATGTGGAAGCGCACGCCCTGCATGTAGGCGGCTTCCAGCAGGTAGGGCGCCGGCATACGCAGCGAAACCCGCGCTTCGATCAACGTGATGAGCCGTGCTTTCTCCGCCGGTGTCGGCACGAGGTCGAGCCACGGGTCGATCCGGTCGATCGGCAGCCGCAGCGCCTCCAGCACCATGAAGGCCGCCTCGTCGACGGCATTGGTCGTGCCGTGGCCATAGGCCAGCCTCGCGGCGCGGAAACGCGCGACCGCGAACTTGAAGAAATCACCCAGGGTGACGAGAGAGGGTTTGGTCGGTCGCGCCATGCGGGCCTACATTACCGGATATGAATCGCCGCGCGCTTCTTTTCGCCGGTCTTGCCGTCGCAGCGGCGGCAGCCGCGCCGGTCGGGTCCGCGCCGGTGGGGGCCGCTCCGGCTGAGATCAGGGTGATCCTGGTCGGCGGCCCCGATTGTCCGCCCTGTGTGCGCTGGAAGCGCGAGTACCTCGAAGCCTGGACCGCCTCGCCGGAGTTCCGGCAGGTCATCTGGGAAGAGGTCGAGGCCGCCCGCTTCCGCGAGGTCTATCAGGAACAATACTGGCCGGGCGCGCTGGCGCCGATCCTGAAACAGATTCCGCGCAAGAGCGGCGCGCCGCGCTTCCTGATCGTGCAGGCCGGCAGGCTGGTGTCGAACCATCTCGGCGTCAGCAAATGGGCCAACACGCTCGACGATCTTCGCAAACTTCTGGGATAGCAACATGGCAGGCGCTCTCGACGGTCTGGTCGTCCTCGACCTCACGACCCATCTCTCCGGCCCGTTCTGCGGCATGCAACTCGCCGACATGGGCGCCGACGTCATCAAGATCGAGAGTCCCCAGGGCGATTCGATGCGCGGCGCGCCGCCGTTCCTCGAAGGCGAGTCGGCGCCGTTCATGCTGTGGAACAGGAACAAGCGCGGCCTCAAGCTCGACCTCAAGAACGAGGACGATCTCAAGGTCTTCTGGGAACTCGTCGACGGTGCCGATGTCGTGCTGGAGAATTTCCGCCCGGGAGTCATGAAGCGGCTCGGCCTCGGCTGGGAGGCGCTGCACGCGCGCAACAAGCGGCTGGTGCTGGGGTCGATCTCGGGTTTCGGCCAGACCGGCCCCTATGCCAGTCGCGGCGGCTTCGACCTGATCATCCAGGCCATGTCGGGCCTGATGTCGGTCACCGGCCCCAAGGACGGCCCGCCCTACCGCATTCCGCTCGCCATCTCCGACGTCGGTGCTGGCCTGTATCTCACCATCGGCGTGCTGAGCGCCCTGCAGGCCCGGCACAGGACGGGCGAGGGCCAGTGGGTGGAGACGTCGCTGCTGGAAGCCACCGTGTCGCTGGGCGTCTACGAGGCGGCCAACTTCTTCGCCAACGGCATCCGGCCGGAGAAGCTCGGCCAGGGGCATCGCGGCTCCTCGCCCTACCAGGTGTTCCAGACGGCCGACGGCTGGCTGACCATTGGCGGGGCGCAGCAGAATTTCTTCCGCAAGCTCTGCGCCCTGATCGGCAAGCCGGAGCTCGCCGAGGACCCGCGCTTCAAGGCCAATGCGGACCGGGTGAAGAACAACGAGCAGATCGTCGGCATCCTGCAGGCCGAGATCGCCAAGCGCACGACCGACGACTGGATGGCAGCGCTGGAGAAGGAAGGCATTCCGGCCGGGCCGGTGCTGCACCATGACGAGGTCTTCGCCGATCCGCAGATCCTGGCGCGCGGCATGGTGGCTGAGGTCGAGCATGCCAGGGCGGGCAGGCAGAAGACGCTAGGGGTGCCGCTCAAGCTCTCGGCGACGCCGGGCAGTGTCCGCCGGCCGGCGCCGACGCTCGGCCAGCACGATGCGGAGATCCGCGGCAAGCGCCGTTCCTAGAAGCCGAAACGGCGCGACCCTTGGGTCGCGCCGTCTGGCTGCACTTACCACCGCGAACGCTGGTACTTGTCGGGAACGCCGTCGCCGTTCCTGTCGCGATCGTAGCGGTCGGGAACGCCATCCCGATCGCTGTCCCTCATGGATCGGTTGTAAGACCGCTGAGGCGGCGAGACCGGCACCGGCACATAGCGGGTCTGGGTGACCACCTGCGGCCGGGGCGGCGGCGGTGGCGTGTAGTAGGAGTAGCTCGGGGCCGGCCGGTAGTAGCTCGGCTGGCTCGCATAGTTGTTGGAGTAGCCGGAGTACCCGTAGTTCGAAGAACCGTAGCCCGGGCTGTAGCCGGAGGTGGTCGGATAGCCCGACTGTTCGACACATCCCGCCGTCACCATCACAAGGCCCGCGGCGGCGAGCCAACTGACGCAGCGCATTCTTTCCCTCCACCGGGAAGCCCGCCGTTCGCGAGCGGGACGTTCCCATGAAAAGAGATTCGCGAGTGACGGTGTCGCCGTGTTGTCCCAATCGGGATTTGTTGAAGGCATCCGTGATCGACTGGTGACTGGGCTGCTTAGCGAAGCGGACCAAGCGGCGAGCCCGGTGAGCGGTTCGACGGATCCTGAAGGATCGACGAACCCAGGAGGCTACGGGGCGGGTCCGGCTGCTTGTACTGGTACCTGTCGGGAATGCCATCGCCGTTCCAGTCGCGATCGCGGCCGTACTGGACAGGCCTGCGCTCGGGCGTGTCCCGGTGCAGGAGCGGCCGGGAGTAGCTCTGTGAGGCTGGCAGTTGGGGTGGCGTAGCTGGGGGCGAGTATTCGACTGGCGCTGGCCGTGACAGTGCGTGCAAGCCTGGATTGCTGCCGCGCTGAACGCTGGAAGAGGGTGATCGGTCCTTGATCCCGTATCCGTAGGTCGTCGGAGGGCTCGCGAACAACTCGCAACCCGCCGTCCCCATCGCGAGGGCTGCGGCCGTGAGCCAGGTCATGCAGCGCATTCGTCCTCCACCTATTACGTGCTCTATTTATGAGAGCATTAGTTTAGTAGATACTCGTAAAAGTGGCGGTGTATGGACGCTGGCGGGATTTGTTGAAGGCGGACCCAGGAGCAGGCAGCGGGAGGGGAGGCGCCGGGTGCTCAGGAAAGGCGCTCAATACCAGGCCTCGAATCAAAACCGGCTCCCGAAGGAATTCGGGAGCCGGTCAATGGTGTCGGGTGGAGATTCAGCTAGCGCTGGAAGGCGTCCGGGACATGATCGCCGTTGGCGTCGATGTCGCGACGGTTGGGAACGCCATCGCCGTCATAGTCGCCATTCGGTCCGCGACGGTTCTGATAGCCGTAGCGGGCGTTGCTGTTCTGCGCGTAGTAGCCGCTGTTGTAGGCCGGACGGCTGTTGTAATAGCCGTTGGTATTCTGGGCGGAGTACCCGTTGTTGTAGGCGGGTCGGGAATTATAGCCGCTGTTGTAGGCATACGAATTGTCGTAGCCGGTCTGGGTACAGGCGGCAGTTGCGGCCAGCAGGCCCGCCGCGATCACGAACTTCAGCTTGTTCATCGCTACCTCCGTTTGGGGTCGAACCCTGTCTCGCGACGGGAACACTCCCTCTAGAACGAGGTACGTCGCCCGAAGTGGCATCGCCCGGGCTAAAAGATGAAGTTCTGTAAAGAAGAACGCCCGGCAACCGTGGAACGGCGCCGGGCGTTGTCGGCCTCTCTCGAAGAGGAAGTGCGCTTACAGCGCGCCGGGTGCGGGGCCGCGGGCCACCTTGGCGTTGAGCTTCGGCGGATGGGTGACGATCGACTTCAGGGCCGGCACCGGCTTGCGCAGCTTGGCGATGTTGGGGAGTGGCCGCGCGAGGATCGGGTTGGTCTTGAATGCCTGCTCCATCGCGTGGGCGGCGCCCAGCACTTCGCCGTCGCCGCGGAAGCGGCCGATCACCTGCAGGCCGAACGGCATCTTCTGGCCGTCGACGCCGCAGGGCAGCGAGACGGCGGGGTTGGTGGTGAGGGTGACGAAGTACTTCGTCGCCATCCAGTGGTAGTAGGTGCCGAGTTTCTTGCCGTCCATCTCGTCGATGTAGAGCTGCTTCCACGGGAAGGGCGAGAAGCCGACGGTCGGACCGATGACCAGGTCGTACTCCTTGTAGATTTCCTGGAAGGCCCGGAAGATTCGGGTCTGCTCGCCATGCGCCCAGGCGAAGTCGGCCAGGGTGAGCTTCGCGCCGAGTTCGTAGTTGGCGATGATGTTCGGGCCCAGCATCTTGCGATTGTTGGTATAGGTGTCCTGGTAGCGCGACAGGAAACTCACCGCGCGGATCACGTCGAAGCAGCGGTCGGCGCCGCCGTAATCCACGTCCACCTTGTCGAGGCTGCGGAACATCGGCTTCATCGCCTTGATCTTCTCGCGGAAGGTCTGGCGGATCGACTTGTCGACCGGCGCACCGCCGAAATCCTCCGTGTAGGCGACCCGCAGGCTGCCGAGATCGACCGGCCACGGCTCGGCATAGGCTTCCGGCTCGAGCGGGAAGGAGAGCGGATCGCTGTCGTGCTGGCCGACCTGCGTGGCGAACAGCAGGCAGACATCGGCGACGTTGCGGCCCATCGGACCGAGCACCGAGATCGGCGTCCAGCCCATGGCGCGCCGTTCGACGGCGACCATGCCGGGCGAGGGGCGGAAGCCCACGACGCCGCAGAAGGCGGCCGGATTGCGCAGGCTGCCGCCGGTGTCGGAGCCGGTGCAGACCGGCAGCATGTCGGTGGCCAGCGCCGCTGCCGAGCCGCCCGACGAGCCGCCGGCATTCATCATGGGATTGAAGGGATTGCCGGTGGCGCCCCAGACCGGGTTGCGGCTGTTCGAGCCGGCGCCGAACTCCGGCACGTTGGTCTTGCCGACAACGATGGCGCCGGCGGCGCGCACGCGGCCCACCATGACGTTGTCGTAGCCCGGCACATAGTCGCGATAGAGCGGGGAGCCGTAGGTGGTGAGCAGGTCCTTGGTCTCCTCAAGGTCCTTGATGCCGGTCGGCAGCCCGTGCAGCAGCGGCAGGTCCTCGCCGCGGCGCACCGCGGCTTCAGCGGCCTTGGCTTCCTTGCGCGCGCGGTCGACGCACATCGCGGTCACGGCGTTGACGGCGGGGTTCACCTCCTCGATGCGCTCGAGGCAGGCGTCGAGCAGCTCGACCGGTGAAATCTCCTTGGTGCCGATGCGGCGGCGCATCTCGACCGACGACAGCGAGACCAGCTCGTTCTTGGACATCATTTCCCCTTTTCAGAAACGTTTCAGGATCACTGGATGAAAGTCAGGGCCGGTGCAACTCGACCGGCGTCCGGGTGACGGTGCGGCGGCCGCGCTTGTAGGCGGCCAGCACCGGCGCAATCGTCCTGAGCGCCATGACGGCATCCGGCGCGTCGAGAACCACGAGGTCGGCCGGACCGCCGACGGCGATTCCGTAGTCGTCCTTGCGCATCAACCTGGCGGCCGTCTTGGTCGTCATGTCCCACAGCGCCTTCACCTCGTCGTCGTTGGCGCGCTGGGTGACGATGGCGTGCATGTTGACCTGGCGCAGCAGCTGGCCGTCGCCGAACGGCGTGAACGGATTGAGGATGTTGTTGGAGGCGACCGAGCAGGTGACGCCGCGTTCGGTGAGGAAATTCAGGTCGAGGACGTTGCGCGGCACGTTGTGGTCGGTGTGGCGGCCGCCGAGATAGAGATCGGTGGCGGTCAGCACCGTCGCGGCGACGCCGGTATCGGCCATGCGCCGGGCGACCTTGTCGAGATCCTTGAACGGCATGGTCGCGAGCTTGCCGACATGGCCGACGGCGACGCGGCCGCCCCATTTGTATTTCTCGGCGAGATCGCAGACCAGCAGCGTGTCGAGATGCTCGGCCGTCGGGCCGCTGTCGACATGCATGTCGATGTCGGCATCGAACTCGCGCGCCAGCTCGAAGACGCGATGGATCTGGGCGGCGCTGTCGCTGTCGTAGCTGGGCGCCGCTCCGACGACCCTCGCGCCGTTCTTCAACGCCTCGACCATCAGCTCGTCGGTGCCGGGATTGTTGGTCAGGCCCTCCTGCGGCATGACGCAGAGTTCGATGTCGATCGCCCACTTGTACTTGTCGACCAGCGCCTTGACGCCCTCGAAGCCGCGCATCCCGATCTTGGGATCGACCTCGCAATGGGGGCGCATGCGGGTGGCGCCGTGGCTGATGCACTTCTCGATGGTCGCCGAAGCGCGCTCGATCACGTCCTCGACGGTCATGGTGTGCTTGACCGCCGACACGCGCTCCATCGCGAGGTGCGGCATGCGCTTGGTGTTGTGTTCGCAGCGACCGAGAATGCAGGCTTTGTCGAGATGGATGTGGGTGTCGACGAAGCCCGAACAGACCAGTCGACCATGACCCTTGTATTCTTCCCGGGCGCTGCCGCCGAGCTTGGGGGCAATCGCGGAGATGCGGCCCTGGCTTACGCCGATATCGGTGGTCGGTTGATCGGGCGTACTGTCGGGGAGCCGCACGTCGCGCAGGACAAGGTCGAAATCCATCATCACTCCAGTCGCCGGCGGCGGCCGGCACGCATGTTGCACCATGCCGTCGGCCAATAACAGCCCGACGGCCCCGGAGGCTCAGCAAGAACCATGCTTTCCCGACGTCATCTTCTGCTCGCCGGCACCGCCGCCGCCCTGTCTCCGAGCCTGGCCGCGGGCCAGACCGCGGCTCCTGCGCCGTGGCCGACCAAGCCGATCCGCTGGATCGTCAACTTTCCACCCGCGGGCGCGGCCGACATCATGTCGCGAGCGCTGGCGGAATATTTCGGCACGAAGCTCGGCCAGCCGATCGTCGTCGAGAACAAGCCCGGCGCCGGCGGCATGCTGGGTGCGGACATCGTCGCCAAGGCGCGCGGCGATGCCCACATCGTGATGATCTCCAGCGCCGCCTCGCACGGGATCGGGCCGGTCCTCTACAAGGACGTGCCCTACGATCCGCTGGCCGACTTCACGCATATCCATCTGGTCGGCACCTTCCCGACCGTGCTGGCGGTCAACGGCACCTCGCCGATCGCGTCGGCGAAGGAGCTGATCGACATGGCCCGCGCCAAGCCGGGCGAGGTCACCTACGGCTCGGGCGGCAACGGCACGATGAACCATCTGGTCGGCCAGTTGCTGGCGCTGTCGACCAAGACGCAGTTCACGCATATTCCCTATCGCGGCTCGGCGCCGGCGATGAACGACCTGCTGGGTGGCCAGATCACGGCCTTGATGGAAAGCCTGCCGACGGCGACAGGCTATTTCACCTCCGGGCGCATGAAACCTCTGGCGGTCAGCGAGGATCAGCGCGCGCCGACCCTGCCGGACGTGCCGACCTTTCGCGAGGCGGGATTTCCAGAAGTCGTGGCGACGAACTGGTTCGGTTTCTCCGCGCCGGCCGGCATCCCGCCCGAGATCGCCAAGCGATGGGAGACGGAGATCGCCGCGGCCTTGCAAAGCGCGGAGATCAAGGAGCGTTTCGAAAAGCTCGGCATCCGGCCTGGCACCTTGGGATCGCAGGGCTATACGGCGCTCATCGCCACGGAGCTGCCGCGTTGGCGCGAGGTGATCAAGGCGGGAAATATCCGCGCAGACTGATTGCCTGAGGCGGCGCTTCCGGCACAATGCGCGCCGGAGGAAATCAAATGGTGCATCCGCTTCGCGACAAGGCGGCAGTGAGCGGCATTGGCGAGACCGCATACACGCGCGGCACGTCCAAGAGCGGGCTCGCGCTGCAACTGGAAGCCAGTCTCAGGGCACTCGACGATGCGGGGATCGATCCGCGCGATGTCGACGGCGTGATTCCGTACTTTCCGGGTGGCGCCATCGCCGAGGACTTCATCGCCAATCTCGGTCTGAAGGATCTGACGCTGTCGGCCTTCATTCCGATGGGTGGGGCGACCTGCGTGGCCGCCATCCAGATGGCGGCGATGGCGGTGACAACCGGCGTCTGCAAGCACGTGCTGATCTCGGTCGGCCGCACAGGTTATTCTGGCCAGCGCGTCTCGACCCGCCTGCAGCAATTCCCGGTATTCGCGCAGGCGAACGAGTTCGAGGCGCCGATCGGCATGTTCGCGCCGGCCCAGCTCTACGCCCAGGGCGCGCGCCGCCACATGGAACTCTACGGCACGACGGCGCGCCAAATGGCGGAAGTGGCGGTCGTCACGCGCCAGCACGCGATCCTCAACGGCAACGTGGTGATGAACAAGCCGCTGACGGTCGAGGATCATCACGCCTCGCGCATGATCTCCGATCCGTTCCGGCTGTTCGACTGCAGCCTGGAGAGCGACGGCGGCGCGGCGGTGATCATCAGCGCGACCGATCGCGCAAGGGATCTGAAGAAGCCCCTCGTCACCATTGCCGGCACGGCGGAGGGCCATCCCGATTCGCCCGCGTCGATCGCGCAGCGGCCTGACATACTGGACTTCGGCCTCGTGAAGTCGGCACCGCGCGCCTTCGCGATGGCCGGCGTCGGGCCGAAAGACATCGACGTCGCCGAGATCTACGACTGCTTCACCTTCACGGTGATCCGCCAGCTCGAGATCCTGGGCTTCTGCAAGACCGGCGAGGGCGGTCCGTTCGTGATGGACGGCCGCATCGCGCTGGGCGGCGAGTTGCCGATCAACACCCATGGCGGTCTGTTGAGTCAGGGCCATGTGGTCGGCCTAAACCATGTGATCGAGCTGACGCGTCAGCTTCGCCGCGAGGCCGGGAAGGCGCAGGTGAAGGACGCCGAGCTGGGCCTCGTTACCGGCTACGGCGACATGGGCGACGGTTCCATCGCGATCCTGAAGAGGGCAGCATGAGCCAGGCTCCCGCCCCGGTCGCCCCTGCGCCCGAACGTCCGCTGCCGACGCCGACGCGTGAGAGCCAGCCTTACTGGGACGGCATGCGCGAGGGCCGCTTCCTGCTGCAGTACTGCTCGTCCTGCGGCACGGTCAGGCACTATCCGCGGCCCGTCTGCTCGCACTGCTTCTCGATGGAGAGCGAGTTCAAGGAAGCGCCGCTCGGCGGCAGCCTTTACGCATGGACGGTGTGCCATCATCCGTTCAATTTCTTCTTCAAGGCATCGGCGCCCTACATCGTGGCGCTGGTCGACATGGATGCCGGCGTGCGCGTCAACGCGCAGCTGCACGGCGTTCCCGAGGCGGCGCTGAAGATCGGGCTGCGTGTGAAGCTCGGCTTTGAGCCGGTCAATAAAGAGGTGACGCTGCCCGTTTTCGTCGCCGAATAGAGAAATCCTGGGAGGAAAAATCATGAAGCGTTCTGTATTCGTGGCGTCGGCACTCGCCGCGCTGGTACTGCCGTTTGCCGCCTCGGCGCAGACCGACTGGCCGCAGAAGCCGGTCTCGCTGGTTGTCCCCTATCCGCCGGGCGGCGTGAACGACGCCGTGGCCCGCGTCTATGCCGAGAAGCTCTCGGCGGAACTGGGCAAGCCGTTCATCGTCGACAACCGCGCCGGCGCTGCCACCACCGTGGCCTCCAACTTCGTCGCCAAGGCCGCTCCCGACGGCTACACGATCTATGCTGCCGGCACGTCGCTGATCATCAATCCGACGCTCACGGGCCAGGTCCAGTACGACCCCAACAAGAGCTTCGAGCTCGTGTCGCTGATGTCGTTCACGCCCTTCATCCTGCACGTCAACTCGGAGTTCCCGGCCAAGAACATGGCCGAGCTGATCGCCTACGTGAAAGCCAACCCCGGCAAGTTCAACATCGCAAGCTCTGGCATCGGCGCGACCAACCATCTCGCCGCCGAACTGCTGAAGGCGCAGGCCGGTCTCAACATCACGCACGTTCCCTACAAGGGCGGCGCGCAGGCCGGCCAGGACGTGGCCTCGGGCCAGGCGCAGATGATGTTCTCGGCCGCCCTCGAGGCCAAGCCGGTGCTGGCGACGGGCCGCACCAGGGCCATCGCCATCTCGAGCCTCAAGCGCTCCCCCGCGTTCCCCGACATCCCGACCGTGGTGGAAGCGGCCGGGTTGCCCGACTTCGAGGCCGTGTTCTGGCAGGGCATGGTGGTGCCGGCCGGCACGCCCAAGGCGATCGTCGACAAGCTGCAGAAGGCGATCGCCAAGATCGCCGCCGAACCCGAGATGATTGATCGCTTCAAGCCGCAGGGCGTGGAAATCCGGGCCTCGACACCGGCCGAGTTCAAGACGTTCCTCGACAAGGAGGAGAAGCGCTGGACGAAGCTGATCAAGGAACAGAACATCAAGCCGGAGTAGGGCGTCCGGCTCCACTTAGACCTCACCCTGAGGAGCACCGCGAAGCGGTGCGTCTCGAAGGGTGGGCAACACCGAGGCCGTGGCCCACCCTTCGAGACGCGCCCGGCGGGCGCTCCTCAGGGTGAGGTTGATATTGAAGAAGCGACTCTCAAAGCGCTTTCCGGAGCGTGAGGTTGAAGCGGCGGCGTCCGGTCAGCGGATGCTCGCCGCTTTTCAATGTCAGCACGCCGTGATGGATCAGGCGTGACGGGCCGCCCCAGACGACCACGTCGCCATGTTCCAGCGCGACCTTCCGGACGGGATCGGCGCGCTTCGGTCCACCCAACTGGAAGGTGGCGGGCAGGCCGAGGGATACCGAGACGATGGGATGGTCGTAATCGGTCTCGTCCTTGTCCTGGTGCAGCGACAGCTTCGCACCGGGCTCGTAGCGGTTGATCAGGCAGGCGTCGGGCATGAAGTTCGCGAAGCCCGCCGCGGTCGCGGCTTCATCGGCGAGCGTGAGGAACACAGGCGACAGCGCGGGCCACGGCAGCCCGCTTTGCGGGTCGTGCGCCTGATAGCGGTAGCCGGAGCGATCGGTGATCCAGCCGGCCGCGCCGCAATTGGTCATCGCCACCGACATCTCGAAGCCGCCAGGCGTCACCATGTGCCGGAACCGTGCCCGGGCCGCGACATCCTCGATGGCCGCCAGCAGCGCGATATCACGCTTTCGTGCGAATCCGCGCAACACCGTGGCGCCGGGCGCCAGCGCCTCCATTCCGCCATCTGCGTCGAACAGGCTCAACCTCATCGGCCAGATATAGGGCATCATTTGCCGGAACATCAGGAGTAGCGTGATGAACAATTGGATCACTGCCGCCGCTGTGATCGTCGCCGGCATGGCGACCGCGGGTGGCCCTGCCGCCGCGCAATCCGGAGAAGCCTCGAAGGGCCAGCGCGTCTTCAACACCCAGTGCAAGGCCTGCCATACCGTGGAGAAGGACGGCACGAGCCACACCGGTCCCAACCTGCACGGCCTGTTCGGCCGCAAAGCCGGCACGGGCGGCGGCTACGAGTCTTCCGACGCCATGAAGAATTCGGGCATCGTCTGGGACGATACGACGGTCGCCGAATACAGCCGCGATCCCAAGGGCAAGGTGCCGGGCACCAAGATGCTCTACAACGGCGTGAAGAATGCCGGCCAGCTTGCCGACCTCGTCGCCTATCTCAAGGAAGCGACGAAATAGTCAGCGCGTCATCGCGCCGACCAGGGTCTGCGTGAACCCGTCGACCATCGACTGGCTGGGGGCAGAGCCTTCCAGCCAGTCGAGGCGGAGCTTCAGGAAGTTGTCGCGATAGCCGGTCAGCATCAGCGCCGAGTAGACGGGCTTCCTGTCGGCGCTGCGGATCGCGGACAGGGTGATGCAGCGGAAGACCAGGCTGCCGATCGTGCAGTCGGTAGGCCCTCTGGCCGTCTTGATATCTTCGTAGCGATTGTATTTCGCGAGCTGGTGGATTTCCTGCAGCGACGTCTGGAACTGCTGCTGGACGACCGGGCTCGACGGGCCGTCGGGAATCGACCTGATAGAGAGGTCGTAGACATAGACCGTTGCAATGAGCTGGTCGCCGATCCGGTAATTCCAGCCATAGCCGAGCTCCGGCTTGCCCGCCGTCTTCCCGAAATCCGTGGAGCCGAACCTGGTTGCACCGGCGATCTGCTGTGGAAAGCTCAATCCCGTGGCGGCATGGCGATCGGGCGCCGGCACGCGTTGCGACGACGACGATTGCGGCTGGCTCTGCGCGATCGCACCGCCGGCGGCTGTGACGAGCAGCGCCAGAGCGAGGGCCGTGACGCGAAGCATCGATGCGAGCATGAGCGCCTCCGTGGGGCGCTGACCTTACGTGCGCGCCGTGAAGCTGTCGCGTGCCCGAACGTAAGCGATCGAACCGAGCGCGAGGCCGGCGGCGAGCATGCCGAACACCCAGCGATAGGCGGTGTCACCGGCGCCGAAAGCCTCGACGATGTAGCCGGCGAGGGCGGGCAGCACCGCGAGACCCAGGCACTGCGCCATGTTGACGGTGGTGACGCCGCGGCCTGCCAGGCGGTCGGGGAACAGCGCGCGGCCCTGTGCCACGATCACCGTGCCGTAGGCGCAGAAGAAGCAGAAGGCGATCAGCAGCGTCACGGCGAGCCAAAGTGGCGGGTTGGGCAGTGCCGCCATGGTCGCGAGCAGCACCATCGAGATTGCCGCGCCGCCGAACACCACGCGCTTGCGCGAGCGCAGGACGCGATCCATCGGCCCGTAGGCCAGGATGCCCAGGATCTGAGCGACACCCATGGCGAGCAGCACGTTGCCGCGCGCCACGCCGTCGAGCTTGTGCACGTCGTAGAGATAGGGGCCGCCCCACACGCCGAGCACGGTGAGCATCGTGGCGTAGGCGAAGAAGTGCATCGACAGCACGGGGCCGAGGCCGGGCGTCCGCCAGACTTCCCAGAGGCCACGCAGGATCTGCCCGGGCGACTCCTTGGCCGCTTCAGGGCCGCGATACTCCGGCGGCCGGTCGCGTACGAAGACGAGGAAGCCGATGGCCACCAGCAGGGTGACGGCGGCGAGACCCAGGAAGCCGGCGCGCCATCCGACCGTCGCCGCGATCCAGGCGAGCGGCGTCGCCGCCGCCAGCGTGCCGATGTTGGAGGCCGCGAACACCCAGGAGAGGCGCGTGGCGAGCTTGGCCTGCTCGAACCAGCGCGAGCACAGGAAGACGACGGACATGAACGAGGCGGCGCAACCGACGCCCACGATGGTGCGGCCGGCGATGAGATCGGCGGCATCCGTGGCGCGCGCGATCCAGATCGAGCCCAGCATCGCCAGCAGCGACAGGACCGCCACCGTGCGGCGCGCGCCGAACCGATCGAACCACAGGCCGACCGGTATCTGCACCGCGAACAGCGCGAAGAAGAAGGCGCTGCCGGCCCAGCCGAGCTGCCGCGCGCTGAGGTCGAGGTCGCGCACCAGCTCGGGCGCGATCACGCTGTTCGACACGCGATAGAACTGGCTGAGGCAAGTGACGGCGATCAGCAGGATGAGGAGGGGCAGTCTCGACGCCATCCCTCCTTGCTAACACGATCGCGGTCGACATTCCTTCGGTGTGGGCCGAAGGGTCAGCCAGTCCCTGCCGGAAGCTGGATCGACCTATTTGACGGCGGCGGCCGCCTTCGCCTGGCGGCAGGCGAGCGCCAGCGCGGCGCCGAGATCGCCGAGCAGCTTGCCCGTCATCTCGTCGGTGAGTTTGCCGTCGGCGAACTTGTTCTGCGCCTGGGCGATCATGACCTCGGGCTTGTTGACCGGACGGCCGTCGAGGAACACCAGCGTCTGGCGAAGCTGGTACTGTGCGCGCGCCGTGCCGAGCACGCCCATCGAGGCGCCGAACAGGGCGACCGGCTTGGCGGCGAAGGGCTGAGGCGTCATGCGCGATAGCCAGTCGATCGCGTTCTTCAGCACGCCCGAGATTCCGTAGTTGTATTCCGGGCTGACCAGCACGATGCCGTCGGCCTCCAGCATGGCCTTCTGCGCGGCCTGCACCTTGTCGGGGAAGCCCTTGGCCTGGACGTCGGCGTCATAGAGCGGCCAGTCGCCGATCTCGATCGTCTCGCAGGAGGTGCCGGCGGGGAGTCGTTCGACGAAGGCCTGAAGAGACAGGCGATTGAGCGATGCCTTGCGCAGGCTGCCGCAGAACGCGACGAGTTTCAGGGTCTCGGACATGCGAAGGGTTCCTTTGTCAGCGTGTGGCCGCGGCGCTACATAGGTGGCCCTTGAAACATTGGCAAACGCGGGAGCTAGGCGACCGATGAAGCGATACGCACTCGTGGCCGCCGGCCTTTCGGCCGCCGTCCTGACCCTTTCGCTGCCGGCCGCCTCGCAGGACCAGCCGCCCGACAAGTGGGTGACGTCCTGCACCATGGAGGGCGGCAAGGATTGCGGCGTGCAGGCCACGATCGACGGCAACAGCCTGCTCGGCCAGTTCCTCGTGATGCGCTACTCGGCAGCCTACAACAAGATCTCCGTCGTCGGCGACGGACAGGGGGTGCGGGCCAGCGTTCAGGTCGATTCCAATCCCTTCATCTCGACCAGCACCTGCGGCCAGGGCATCTGCCAGTTCGACGACTACAAGTCGGGCCAGCTGCTGCAGCAGATGCGCACGGGTCGCCGGATCACGGTGCAGCTCCAGTTGCAGGGAACGGAGGCCGGGCCCTTCGACCAGACGCTGAACGGCTTCGATGCCCAGTTGCAGAGGGCGCTCGCCGCCCAACGCGGTCCCTGAGATGTGCGGCGCCTTCCACGGCAAGACCATGCCGACCTGGCGCACATGCTTTCTTGCCACGCGGGCAACACCAGTCTCGCCAACCCGGTGATCGCATGATCGCCCACGACAACGATGCAGGACGTGACGGGCCGGACGACGACTACGGCTCGCCGGCCTGCATGATCCATCTCGTCGATCCAGCTTCAGGTGCGTTGTCCGACCAGGACCCCCGGCAGCAGCAGGATTTGAAGCGTTGGCGCTCCGTCGAGCGCGAGCGGTTGGTCGCGTTGCGGCGGGCCATCCCGGCCGAGGAGAGGCGCGGTCTCTCGGACCGGATCGCGCGTGAACTCGACCGGTTGCTCGGGGATCTGTCCGGGAAGACCGTTGCCGCCTACCTGCCGTTCCGCGGTGAGCCCGACCTGCGTTTCTGGATCGAGGGACTCTCGGTGCGCGGCGCGATCGCGGCTCTGCCGGTGGTCGTTGCCCCGCGCTCGCCGTTGGAGTTCCGCACCTGGAGCCGCGGCGAGCCGCTCCGGCCCGGTGTCTGGAACATTCCGGTGCCAGCCGGTGGAACGCTCGTGACGCCGGATGTCGTGATCGCGCCCGTCGTCGGCTACGACGCGGCCTGTTACCGGCTGGGACATGGCGGCGGCTATTACGACCGCACGCTGGCCGCCTTGCCGCGCCGCCCGCGCATCGTGGGCGTGGGCTACGAGCGCCTCGCCCTCCGCACCATCTATCCGCAGACCTACGACGTGCCGATGGACGCCATCGTCACGGAAGCCGGCGTATCGACCCGATAGCCGGCCCTACTGCTGGCGGCGGTAGAGGAAGCAGTTGTCCGCCTTGGGCATCTTGATGCCTTCGTAATAGGTCATCGCCGTCGGCGCCGAGAGCAGCAGCGTCGTGGTGTTGGCGCCGCCCGCCTCGGTGCGGGTCATCTCGATCAGGCGCCTTCCGATGCCCTGCCCCTGGCAGGCCTTGTCGACCGCGAGGTCGGAGAGATAGCAGCAGAAGCAGAAGTCGGTGAGCGAGCGCGCGAAGCCCACCAGCTTGCCGTCCTGGCGCGCGGTCAGGATCAGGTTGGCCTGCTTCAACATCTGCTCGATACGCGGCCGGTCGCCGATCGGGCGGTTCAGGCCCGACTTGGCGACCACGTCGATGTACTCGTCTGCACCGAGATCGTCCTCGCGGGCGTAGATCGTGTTCATTGGGTCAACCATCTCCTCAGGGCGGCCGAGACCTCGGCCGGTTTCTCCAGCGGCGCCATGTGTCCGCACTCCTCGATCACCACGAGCCGCGCGTTGGCGATGTCGGTGGCGATCTCCTCGGCGCGCGCCGGCGGCGTGACGAGGTCCTGGCGTCCGACGACGACCAGCGCCGGCACCTCGATGTCGACCAGCAGCGGACGGCTGTCGGCGCGGCCCAGGATGGCCTGCTGCTCGCGCACGAACCCGTCGCCGCCCACCTCGGTCGCCATGTCGAGCAGGGGTTGCGTGACGGCCGTGTCGGCGGCGCGCGAGGGATGAACGAGCTGCGGCAGCAGGGTTGGATGCACGCCATGGAAGCGGCCGATACGGGTCTGCTCGATGAAGCCGCGTCGGCGCGCTGCCGTCTCGGGCGAATCGGGGCCGGCCTGGGTGTCCATCAGGGCGATGCGTTCGACCCTATGCGGTGCGCGACGGAAGATCTCGAACGCGACGTAGCCGCCCATCGAGAAGCCGCAGAGGGCGAAGGTCGGTGGCGCCAGGGCGAGCGTCGCCTCGGCCATCGCCGCCATCGTCTCGTGGTGCCAGAGTTCGGGGATGGTGAAATCGGCGATGTCGGCCAGCGCCTCGACCTGGTGATCGTAGACGCGGCGTGTGTTGAGCAGGCCCGGCAGCAGGACGAGCGAAGAACGCGGCATGGCGTACGGCCTCAGATCTGGATCTGGTTGCCGAGTTCGATAGCGCGGTTGGGCGGGATACGGAAGAAGGTCTTGGTGGCCGAGGCCGAATGGGAGAGCGAGATGAACCAGTCGCGGCGCCAGCGGCCGAGCCTGGAATGCTGCGACGGCACCAGGGTCTCGCGACCCAGGAAGAACGAGGTCTCCATCTCGTCGTAGGCGATGCCATGCGGCCGGCAGGCGCGCAGCGCCTCGGGGATGTCGGGCTGTTCGGTGAAGCCGTAATGGGCGATGACGGTGTGGAAGCCCTTGCCGAGACGCTCGACCTCGACCCTGTTGGCGTCCGACACCACGGGCACGTCCATCGTATCGACCTGCAGGATGATGATGCGCTCGTGCAGGACCTTGTTGTGCTTGAGGTTGTGCAGGAAGGCGGCCGGCGTGTGGCCGGCGTCGGCGGTCAGGAAGACGGCGGTGCCGGCCACGCGGTCCGGTGCGCGTTCCATGCGCTCGAGGAACTGCTTGAGCGGCAGCGAGCCTTCGCTGAGTTCCGTGGCGACCAGTCGACGGCCGCGCCGCCAGGTCATGATGGTGAAGTAGATCAGCGCGGCCACGATCATCGGCAGCCAGCCGCCGTCGGGGATCTTCAGCGCGTTGGCGATGAAGAAGGCGAGGTCGGGAATGGCCAGGAAGCCGAAGACCGCCGCGGCGAGCGGCCAGGACCAGCGCCAGACCAGGATGGCCACGGCCATGGCGAGCGCGGCGTCGACGAGCATGGCGCCCGTCACGGCCAGGCCGTACGCGCCGGCGAGGGCGCCCGACGAACCGAAGCCGACGACCAGCGCCACGACGCACGACATCAGCAGCCAGTTCACGCGCGGAATGTAGATCTGGCCGATCGCGGTATCGGAGGTGTGGTGGATCTCCATACGCGGCAGATAGCCGAGCTGGATGGCCTGGCGGGTCAGCGAGAAGACGCCGGTGATGACCGCCTGCGAGGCGATGACCGCCGCCAGCGTCGAGAGGATGACCAGGACGATGATGTAGTCCTTCGGAACCAGCTCGAAGAAGACCTGCCGGACGACCTCGGGATTCGCGATTATGAGCGCACCCTGGCCGAAATAGTTCAGCAACAGGCCCGGCATCACCAGGCCCACCCAGCCGATCCGGATGGGCTTGCGGCCGAAATGGCCCATGTCCGCATACAGCGCTTCCGCGCCGGTCACGGCCAGAACGATGGAGCCGAACGCCCAGAAGATGCCGAAACCCTGGTCGGTGACGAGATAGTAGGCATGTATCGGGTTGATGGCCTCGAGCACCGAGGGGTTCTTGGCGATCTGCCAGGCTCCCAGCACGCCCAGCACGACGAACCAGACCAGCATGACCGGGCCGAACAGCCGGCCGACGTCGGCGGTGCCGCGGGCCTGCAGCACGAACAGCCCGATCAGGATGATCAGCGACAGCGGCAGGACGAAGGGCGTGAGCGCAGGCTCGGCGGCCGACAGGCCCTCGACGGCGCTCATCACCGAGACGGCCGGGGTAATCATGGCGTCGCCGTAGAACAGCGCCAGTCCGATCACGGCGAGCACCAGGATGGCCCGGCGGGTCTTGCGTGCCTTGCCGCTCAGGCCCCTTGTCGCCAGGGTCGCCAGCGCCAGCACGCCGCCTTCGCCCTTGTTGTCGGCGCGCATGATGAGCACGACGTACTTGATGGTGACGGTGAGCGTGACCGCCCAGAACAGCATCGACAGCACGCCCAGCACATGCTCCGGCGTCGGCGCCATTCCGGAGCCGTGGAGAAACGTCTCGCGCAGTGCGTAGAGCGGGCTGGTGCCAATGTCGCCGAACACGACGCCGAGCGCACCGACAACCAGCGCGGCGCCTGCCGGATGAGGGGCATGCGGGGTGCTGGTGGCGGGTTCGCGGGAGGAGGACTGGCTGGTTTCGGCTGGTGCCATGATATCGAACGCCGCCTGGACGGCGGCGCGGCGAGGGTTTGCGCTCCGCCTCCGGCGCTGTCAACGAGCCAAATGAGGCGCCGTTGCGACGAAAGCGCTTGACTTGGAACCACCCCACAGGCGGCCTTGAGAATAGGGAGGCTCCCAATGCAAGAACATGCCGATGTCAGCCAGCCGCAGCTCTACCGCGAGGATAATTGGGGGCCGCATTTCGCCCGTTTGCGGCGGGAAGACCCGGTTCATTTCCATCCGGAGAGCCCGTTCGGCCCTTATTGGTCGGTCACCCGGTATGCCGACATAACGAAGGTCGAGCTCGACCCGGCGACCTTCTCCTCAGCCTCGGAACTGGGCGGCATCCAGATCACCGACCAGCCCCAGGGCGAGGAACTGCCCAACTTCATCCGCATGGATCCGCCGCGCCACACCGCCCAGCGCAAGACCGTGGCGCCGATCGTGGCGCCGTCCAACCTCGCCAACATGGAGGGGCTGATCCGCCAGCGCACCGCCCAGGTGCTGGACGGCCTGCCCCGCGGCGAGACCTTCGACTGGGCCGACCGCGTCTCGACCGAACTCACCGCCATGATGCTGGCGACCCTGTTCGACTTCCCGCAGGGGGACCGTCGCAAGCTCACCTTCTGGTCCGATGTGGCGATCTGCAACATCGAGGCCGAGGATGCGATCGTTAAGACCAACGAAGCGCGCATGGCCGAACTCAGGAACATGGCCGAGACCATGGCGGCGCTGTGGCAGGAGCGGGTGGCGAAGCCGCCGACCTTCGACCTGATCTCGATGATGGCGCACAGCGAGGCGACGAAGAACATGCCGACGCGCGAGTTCATCGGGAACTTCGCGCTGCTGATCGTGGGCGGCAACGACACGACCCGCAACTCGATGAGTTCGGGCCTGATGGCGATGCTCGACAATCCGCGGGAGGTCGAGAAGGTGAAGGCCGATCCCGCGCTGATGCCGAGCCTCGTGTCGGAGACGATCCGCTGGGCGACGCCGGTGATCCACATGCGCCGCACCGCGCGCAAGGACTGCGAACTCGCCGGCAAGCAGATCCGCGCCGGCGACAAGGTGGTGATGTGGTACGTCTCGGGCAATCGCGACGAGGCGGCGATCGAGGATCCCGAGCGTTTCGTCGTCGGCCGGCCGAAGGCGCGGCATCACCTGTCGTTCGGTGCCGGCATCCATCGCTGCGTCGGCGATCGCCTCGCCGAGATGCAGATCCGGATCCTGTGGGAAGAGCTGCTGAAGCGCGACCTCGAGATCGAGGTCGTGGGACCGCCGGTGCGCCTCTATTCCAATTTCATCCGCGGCATCCGCTCGCTGCCGGTCAGGATCAGGTGAGAGTCGTTCCTCCCCCGTCAAACGGGGGAGGAGAAGATTTTTCGGGTCAGGACGACGAACTGCGGATCGTCTCGACGCCCGCGGCGAAAGCCTGCTGGAGCAGCCAGACGTCGCCCGCGATCGAGACGAAGTCGTAGCCGAGCTTCACGAACTGCGCGGCCTGTTTGGCATCGACGGCGAGGCGGCCGGCGGACTTGCCGTGCTTCTTCGCGGCCGCGATCGTCGCCTGCTCGGCGGTGAGGAAGTCGGGATGGTCGAAGGCGCCGGGTTCGCCCATCGCGACGCTGAGGTCGTTGTGGCCGAGCCACAGCATGTCGACGCCCGGCATCGAGGCGATCTCGTCGGCGGCCGCGGCGCCGCGCGGATCCTCGACCTGCAGGATGATGGCGGTGCGGGCGTTCTGTTCGGCGAAGCGCGGTAGCAGTGGCTCGGAACGCATCGCGAAGCGCTCGTGCGCGAGTCCGAGCGCCACGCCGCGCGTGCCGTCCGGCCAGTATTTGGCCGCATCGAGGACTGCCTTGGCCTGCTCGACCGACGAGACGATCGGCACCATCACGCCGTCGGCGCCGGTGTCGAGCGCGCGCGAGATGTGGTGACGCGACTGCGACGGCACGCGCACCACGATGGGCAGGTTTGCGGCCTGCATGTAGCGCACGACCTGGCGGACGGTATCGAAGCCGAAACCGGTATGTTCCATGTCGAGCACGGCGAAATCGGCGCCGGCCGCCTTCAGTATCTGTCCGATGCCGGGCGTGGCGAACTCGAACAGGAAGGTCCCGATCTTCGTGGGCTTGGTGCCGACGAGTGCCCTCAGTCCATTACTTGCCATTATCGTTTCCCCCTTAAGGTCCCGATGCTAGCGTGGACCGTCCCCACCAATCACCTGCTTTAGGGAGAGAATCATGAAGCTCTATTACATGCCCGGCGCCTGTTCGATCGGCATCCACGTGCTGCTCGAGGAAATCGGCAAGCCCTACGACGCGCACAAGGTCGACGGCGCCAAGCAGGAGCAGTACGGCCCGGATTTCGTGAAGCTCAATCCGAAGTCGAAGGTCCCGACCCTGCAGCGCGACGACGGCTCCGTGCTCACGGAATTCCCCGCGATCGCCGTGTGGCTCGCCCGCAAGAACCCCGAAGCCGGCCTGCTGCCGTCCGATGCTGATGGCGAGGCCGCGGCGCTCGAAGCGATGGATTATGCCGTGTCGACCATGCACATGCAGGGTTTCAGCCGCATGTTCCGTCCGGCCAACTTCGCGCCGACCGAGGCCGACCACGACAAGGTGAAGGCGCGCGGCAAGGAGATCATGGAGAAGGGTCTGGCGCTGATGGACAAGGCGCTCGAAGGCAAGGAGTACCTGGCGGGCAAGTTCTCGGTGGCCGATGCCGCCCTGTTCTACGTCAGCTTCTGGGCCGCGGCCCGCATGAAGATGCCGCTGCCCAAGAACGTCGCCGCCCACTACGAGCGCATGAAGGCCCGCCCGGCCGTGCAGCGCGTGCTGGAGCAGGAAGGCCTCACGGCCGCCGCCTGATCCCGGTTGCGATCCATGGACCGCTGCGTTCGCGTGGCGGTCCGATGGCGCATCTTCGGTGTCGCCCCGCGCTGAGCTAAGCTCGCGCCATGTCCCTGCCTGCATCCCTTCGTGATCGCCTCCGCCTGCCGCTGATCGCGGCGCCGATGTTCCTCGTCTCCGGCCCCGCCCTTGTGACGGCGGCCTGCCGCGCCGGTGTCGTGGGTTCCTTCCCGACCGCCAACTGCCGCACGGTCGAGGAACTCGACGTCTGGCTGGCAGGCATGGCCGACGACGCCAGGCGCGCCGCCGATGCCGACGGTCGTGCGCCGGCGCCCTGGTGTCCGAACCTGATCGTGCACCGCTCCAACCCGCGCGTGCCCGACGACCTCGCGGCCGTGCTTCGTCACAAGGCCGAGATCGTCATCACCTCGGTCGGCTCGCCCGAGCCGGTGATGAAGCCGCTGAAGGATGCGGGTTGCCTGGTGCTGGCCGACGTCGCCTCGGTGCGCCACGCCGAGAAGGCGGTGGCGGCCGGGGTCGACGGGCTGGTGCTGCTGACGGCGGGCGCCGGTGGGCAGACCGGCTGGGCCAATCCCTTCGCCTTCGTGCGGGCGGTGCGTCAGTTCTGGGACGGCATCGTCGTGATGGCGGGCGGCATGGCCGACGGTCATGCCGTGGCCGCTGCCCAGGCTCTGGGCTGCGACCTCGCCTACATGGGCACCCGGTTCATCGCCACGCGCGAGAGCCTGGCCAAGGACGCCTACAAGGAAATGCTCGTATCGAGCCGTCTCGACGACGTGCTTCTGACCCGGGCCTTCACCGGGCTCGAAACCAACATGCTGCGCCCCTCGATCGCCGCGGCCGGCCTCGATCCCGAAAACCTGCCGGTGCGCGGCAAGATCGACATATCGAAGGACATCAACGCAGCCGAGCGGGACCGGCCGGATGCCAAGCGCTGGAAGGACATCTGGAGCGCGGGTCACTCCGTTTCCGGGGTTCGCGACGTCCCCCCGGTGGCGGCGCTGATCGAGCGCACCGCCTCCGAGTACGACGCCGCACGCCGGTCAATGCAGGGCGTATAGGCCGCAGGAGAAGCGGAATTCGGCCGGCTTCACGAGCTGGGCGTTGGCCACGCGAACCCGGTGAACCTTGCCGTCGAGATTGTTCTCCCAGAAATCGAGGAACTTGGTGAGGGCGGGGAAACGGGGAGCCAGATCCAGATTCTGCCAGACGAAACTCTGCAGGACGTGATTGTGGTCGGGCATCCAGTAGAGAATTTCGGCGGTCGTGATGCGGTAATCCTTGAGCTGCGCAACGAAACTGCTGTCCATCCTAGCCTCTCCTTGACTTGGTGCGGCTGCGGGAATAGTCACGCAACCTCGCCAGGAAATCAGCAAAAATCGTTCCAGATCAAATACTTAGCAGCAGTATGTGCCGATTGCTGCCAGTGCGAAGCGACTTTGGGAACCTTTCGCCAGTCTCCTTGACTCAGACCGGTGGCGACCCTAAATCCCCTGCGCGATTGGCACTCACTGTCCGAGAGTGCTGACAGCAACGTATTCGCCGCAGCCGTCAGGTTGCGCAGGGTCAACAGTCCACTGGAGGAAGAACCATGAAGTTCCGTCCGCTTCACGACCGAGTCGTGGTCAAGCGCGTAGAAGAAGAAGGCAAGACCAAGGGCGGGATCATCATTCCCGACACCGCCAAGGAAAAGCCGATGGAAGGCGAGATCGTCGCCGTCGGTCCGGGCGCCCGTGACGAGAAGGGCAACCTGGTTGCGCTCGACGTCAAGAAGGGCGACCGCGTCCTGTTCGGCAAGTGGTCGGGCACCGAGATCAAGATCGACGGCCAGGATCTCCTGATCATGAAGGAATCCGACATCATGGGCATCATCGAAGCCTCGGCTTCGATGAAGAAGGCCGCCTAAGGCGCCGCTTCGCACCCGAATCAATCACAACATTCGAGAGGAATAGAAAATGGCAGCCAAGGAAGTCCGTTTTAGCGCCGATGCCCGCCAGCGCATGCTGCGCGGCGTCGACATTCTCGCCGACGCGGTGAAGGTCACGCTCGGCCCGAAGGGCCGTAACGTCGTCATCGACAAGTCGTTCGGCGCCCCGCGCATCACCAAGGACGGCGTTACCGTCGCCAAGGAGATCGAGCTCTCCGACAAGTTCGAGAACATGGGCGCCCAGATGGTGCGCGAAGTGGCCTCGAAGACCAACGACATCGCCGGCGACGGCACGACGACGGCGACCGTTCTCGCCCAGGCGATCGTGCGCGAAGGCGTGAAGTCGGTCGCGGCGGGCATGAACCCGATGGACCTCAAGCGCGGCATCGACCTCGCGGTCGACGCGGCCGTCGAGGACATCAAGGCGCGCGCCAAGAAGATCACGGGCACGGACGAAGTCGCTCAGGTCGGCACCATCTCGGCCAACGGCGACAAGTCGATCGGCAAGATGATCGCCGAAGCCATGAAGAAGGTCGGCAACGAGGGCGTCATCACGGTGGAAGAGGCCAAGAGCCTGGACACCGAGCTCGACGTCGTCGAGGGCATGCAGTTCGACCGCGGCTATCTCTCGCCGTACTTCATCACGAACGCCGACAAGATGATCGCCGAGCTCGACTCGCCGTACATCCTGCTGTTCGAGAAGAAGCTGTCGGGCCTGCAGGCGATGCTGCCGGTGCTCGAGGCGGTCGTGCAGTCGGGCAAGCCGCTGCTGATCATTGCCGAGGACGTCGAGGGCGAGGCCCTGGCGACCCTGGTCGTGAACAAGCTGCGTGGCGGCCTGAAGATCGCCGCCGTCAAGGCGCCGGGCTTCGGTGATCGTCGCAAGGCGATGCTCGAGGACATGGCGATCCTGTGCGGCGGTCAGCTGATCTCCGAGGACCTCGGCATCAAGCTCGAGAACGTCACGCTCGACATGCTCGGCAAGGCCAAGAAGGTCATCGTCGAGAAGGAAAACACCACGATCGTCGACGGCTCGGGCAAGAAGGCGGACCTCCAGGCCCGCATCAGCCAGATCCGCGCGCAGATCGAGGAGACCACTTCGGACTACGACCGCGAGAAGCTCCAGGAGCGCCTGGCCAAGCTCGCCGGCGGTGTTGCGATCATCAAGGTCGGCGGCGCCACCGAAGTCGAAGTGAAGGAGAAGAAGGACCGCGTTGACGACGCCATGCACGCCACCAAGGCTGCGGTGGAAGAGGGTGTCGTCGCCGGCGGCGGTTCGGCCCTGCTCTACGCGATCCGCGCGCTGGACAAGGTCCGCACCTCCAACGACGACCAGAAGGTCGGCATCGAGATCGTGCGTCGTGCGCTGCAGGCGCCCGTCCGCCAGATCGCCGAGAACGCCGGCTACGACGGCGCCGTCGTTGCGGGCAAGATGCTCGAGCAGAAGGACACGAACTTCGGCTTCGACGCCCAGAAGGGCGACTATGTCGACATGATCAAGTCCGGCATCATCGACCCGGTCAAGGTCGTCCGTACCGCCCTGCAGGACGCCGCCTCGGTGGCCGGCCTGCTGGTCACGACGGAAGCCATGATCGCCGAGAAGCCGGAGAAGAAGGCCCCGATGATGCCGCCGGGTGGCGACGGCGGCATGGGCGGCATGGACTTCTAAAGTCCATTCTTCTCAAGGATTGCGGAAAGGCCGGGGAGCGATCCCCGGCCTTTTCTTTTTGTGCGGGCATCGGTCTGCGGCTCTCGCCTCCGCTCGTAGGCAGGTGGCCGGCCTGTGTTTTCTGAGGGCAAACAAGGTCCTTCGCTGCGCTCACATGACACCGTTTTCTGCATCGACGCACGGCGCCAATCCCAGCAAAATTGTCATTCTGAGCTCAGCGAAGGACCTTCAATTCAAATGCGATGGGCGAGCCCGTGAGCTATCCGCTTTCGATCAAGGGCGTGCTGATCCATGAGAGCCGCGTCCTGCTGTTGCTGAACGAGCGGGACGAATGGGACCTGCCGGGCGGGCGGCCGGATCCGGGTGAAGATCATCGTGCGGCGCTCATCCGCGAGATGCGTGAGGAAACGGGACTCGCCGTCGAGGTCGGCAGTCTTGTTGACGAGCATCTGTTCGAGGTGTTGCCGCAGCGCTTCGTGCGCATCGTCGCCTATGCCTGCACGCTACAGGCCGAGGGCACGATTGCCCTCAGTCATGAGCATCACGAAGCAAGCTGGGTCGGACTCGACGAAGTCGGCGAACGGATTGCCGGCCGTCTGCTCCCCGCAGGCTATCTCGGCGCGATCCGCCAGGCCGCCTGCCAGCCCTTGTCGCCGTAACTGCGGCTGGTCTCGACCTTCAGGAAGCGGTCGTGCGCGCCGGCGGCGCCGAGCCACAGCTCGTTCCAGGCGTCGAAGCCGGCCAGCGGGTCGGCGAGCTGCAGTTCGCGAGCGAGCTTCCAGCCTTCCATCCGAACGACCACCGCGCCGTCTTCCTCCTCGGTGACGATTTCCTCACCCTCGGCGGCGAGGATCGCCGACAGCCAGCGCGCGAACAGGCGCGCGCTCTCGAGATCGCCCGTCTCGACATCGGTCGGCAGGTCGAGGTCGCGCGCCGTCTCCTCGTGGAACTGCAGCCCGACCAGGCGCGCGACACGGCCCATCTCGGTGGCTGCATCCTTCGGGCCGAGCTGGTCCTGCAGGACCGGCAGCATGGTCTGCACGTAGCCCATCGCATAGGAGCGGAAGGTGCGCAGGCGGCGCTCCTCGGGCCAGTTTGCCGTCTCCAGTTTCGGCTGGGTCTTCCAGTCGATGCGCGGCATCTCCTCGTCGTAGGCGAAGCGCACGCGCTCCTCCTCCTTCAGCGGCCGGCCGTAGTCGTAATAGTAGCCTTCGAGGCCGGGCTTGCCGTCGACCGTCATGCCGGTGCAGACGAAGCCGAGGCCGGGGTTCTTCAGGGAGGTGCCGTTGTGGCCGTGCCAGGCGTGCAGGAAGGCCGCCGACACGTCGTGCGGCACGGCGGCGATGGCGGTGCCCTTCCACATCCAGCGCGGCGGCGGATAGCGCACCCACGCCTTGGTGTCGCTCTCGCGCAGGTAGCCCGTCTTCACCCCGCCCAGCGCGTTGGAGTGATAATGGTAGAGCGCGCAGGCCGGCGCGTCCTTCTCGCCCGCGATGCCGAGCTTCTGGAGCCCGGGCAGGAACTTGTCGAGATGCTGCCGGCGGAAGTGGCGGAAGATGTATTCGCGCGCCGTGTCGCCCCCGCGTCGCGACACGAGACTGATGACCAGGCCGGTCATCAGCGCATTGTAGAGCGTGCCGACAGCCCGGTACGCGGCCACCTCAGCCATTATGGCCGTCGACCAGGATCGCCTTGGAGTGACCCGCCTTCAGTCGCATCGCGAGGACGGGCTTGTACTCCTCCGAATGATAGAAGCGCTCGGCCTTGGCGCGGTCGGGGAACTCCAGCACCACGACGCGGGCCGGCGTCCAGCCGCCTTCGAGGCTCGTGCAGTTGCCGCCGCGCACGATGAACTTGCCGCCGAACTTGGAGACCAGCCCCGGCGTGTGCTTGCGGTACTCCGCCATCAGCTCTTCGTCCCTGGTGTCGATCTCGACGATGATATAGGCCGTCACTTCTTCCTCCCTCGTCAGCCGGTTTCCATGGGCAGGGCCGGGTCGTTGGCCCATTCCTGCATGGAATTGTCGTACACCGAGACGTTCCTGTGACCCAAGAGGGCCGTCAGCACGAAAGCGTCCAGCGTGGCGGCAATGCCGCCGCCGCAATAGACCAGTACGCGCTTGTCCGGCGCCGCTCCGACGCCCTCGAAGGCGGCGCGCAGGTCGGCGATCGGCTTCAGTGCCTTGTCCGGCCCGAACAGGCTGGCGGCCGGCACGCAGGAGGAGCCGGCGATGCGGCCAGGACGGCCATAGACCACGCCGCCCGCGCCATTGTGCTGGTCGTGGCTGAGTGCGTTCAGGGTCAGCGTCGATGGATCGCCGATCGCACTCCTGATCCTGTCCTTGTCGACGAAGATCTCGGGACGACCACGCAGCGACAGCGTGGCGGGTGGATGCGTTGCAGGTTCGGTCGAGAGCGGACGTCCTTCCGCCTTCCATTTGTCGAGGCCGCCGTCGAGGATCGCCACTTCGTCGAAGCCGACGGCGCGCAGCATCCACCAGATGCGGCTCGCCCACACGGGCGAGGCATGGCTGTAGAGAACGACGAAGGTGCCGTGGCCCACGCCCTTGGCCGCGAAGGCCTTCGTGAGGTCCTCCAGCGACGGCAGGGTGAAGCGCAGCTTCGATGTCTTGTCGGAGAGGTCGGCCTGGAGGTCGAGATAGGCCGCGCCCGGAATGTGGCCCTTGTCGTAGTTGGCGCGACCGCTCTCGGCGATGTAGCGCCCGTCGGGTCCGGGCTTGAGATAGGTGGTGCAGTCGAACACGCGCAGCGCGGGAGCGCCGAGCTGGCGTGCGAGGTCTTCTGTCGTGATCAGGTTGGCCGAATGGGCCATGTCGCTCTCCCGGGGTTGGGGAGAGCGGAGACTAGCGCGGTTCTCGGGAGAGGCGCGTTAAATCGTCTTCGACGGCAGCGGCGGAACGCTGACGGGGCCGGAGGACGGCGCGGCGGCGGTCGGCGCGCTCGTCGGGGCATTGAGCTGGCCGACATCGGGCGACTTCGGCGCCGCGGGCGTGGCCGTGGGCTTCTTGGTCTTCTTCGCCGGCTGCGCCTTGGCGACCTGGACCTTCTTCAGGCAGGCGCTGCGCTGCGAGCTGCTCTTGATCTTGTTGCAGGACGCGGCAGTGGTGCCGGCCTTGGGCTTCGCCGTCGGCGACGACGTGGGGGCGGGCATCGTTTCGTCCTGAGCAAAGGACGGAGCGGCAAAAGCGACAGCCGCCAGGGCGGCCATGCTGGCGATCAAAAGACGCATGATATTCTCCCGGGCCGCTTGCGGTGAGGGGACGGGCGCGGCCTCGCTATATACTTAAAATGCTATGTGATTTGTACCGTTTATGTCAAATTCTTAATAGATTAGAGCAACTGCAATCGGAAAGCCCGTGCAGGCCATCCTCAACGTCGCCTTTCCGATCTTCGGCGTTATCCTCGCGGGCTATCTGGCCGGCCGCTGGCGTATCCTGGGGCCCGAGGCGACGACGGCGCTGAATGCCTTCGTGAGCTACTTCGCCCTGCCGGTCCTGTTCTTCGGGACGCTGGCGCGCACCCCCGTCGCCGCCGTGCTCGATCCCGCTCTCATGACCGGCTTCACCGTCGTCGTGGTCGCGACCTTCATTGTCGGCATGGTGACGACGCGCCTGGTTTCGCAAGGCGGTCTTGCCGCCATGAGCCTGCAGGGCATCGCGGCCTCCTGGGGCAATGTCGGCTACATGGGCGTGCCGCTCTGCCTTGCAGCCTTCGGCGAGCAGGGGCTGCCGCCCGCCATGCTGACCGTGATCGTCACCGCCGTCGTCTCGATGGTGTTCGGCGTCATGCTGATCGAAC